>ULRX01014704.1_pt1 | contig 37183 bp, 31 predicted proteins | sample 1955871 | NCBI WGS metagenome assembly ULRX01 (sample SAMEA4835695, study PRJEB28245) | human gut metagenome | biome: gut microbiome; material: fecal sample | place: Denmark | collected 2008 | reverse complement strand
TTGCCATTCACGGTCACTTTATATAGTTCATCATTGTCCTTTACATACACGGTTACTTTGCTTTTTTTATATTTCTTTTTGTTCTTGATGTTTTTGATCACCGGTGGCGTTTTATCCTCTTTTTCAATTCGCTTTGTTGGACTGAACACTCCTGTAGATGTTTTCGGTGTCTCTGTCGTCGTGTCTTCCTCCTTTTTGTAAGCTACATGAAATGTGCGTTCATATATTCCTCTTGGCAAAACAGACGCTCCAAACTTCCATACCACCCACACCTGCCGAGTTCTGGTCTGACCGTCATTGTCTGTGTAAGTTCCCTGATACCACCAGGTATCCAGATTCTTCCCAGCCAGATCACTTGGGAGATACACTGTGTCTCCCTGAGCATACCATGCCGTCTTCACAATTTCTCCTCCTACGCAGAATTTAACCAGTACCTTTGCCTGATTTATATAGGCACTGTCAACCCTGCTATAGCCTTTTACCTCTATGTCGCCATTTTCTGTCAACTGAAGTTCTTTGGATACCGTCAGCCGCGGATCCCTGTCTACGGCACAAGAAACACTACCTTTGCTGTCCTGCCACTTCCATTCCCTGATGTATATTGTCTCCGTCTTCACTTCACTGTCGTCTTTTATATAATCACGCTGATAATATTCTGGCAATTCTATCTTTTCCCCCCACTTATACCACTTGGTCTCAAGAAGTTGATCATCTCCATATAATTTGACGGTACATCCTTCTTCCGCCGTTGTCTGAGCCTGTGCCACTAAGGCACAGGCTCCGCCTGTACCTGCCAGCATGCACAAAATGAATGCACTCCACAAAATTTTTTTCATAATCGTTACTCCTTTCACATTCTGAACACCTTACTATTTTTTCTTCCAATGGGCATATAATGAATGATCCCGTGGTATAGTCATTTTAGTTGTTGGAAGCACTTGCTTGCCACCTTCCAATAATGTATACCATCCTTGGAACTCATAGCCCTCCTTAACCGGTACATAGTCAACAAAATCTCCATATAATTGATCATACAAACATTCTTTCTGTTTTACCACCTCTGTAGCACTTGTTTTTAAAGTTACTTTGTATTTATTAACCCTCCATTGAGCATATATGCTGGCTCCCAATTCACTTTTATCATCTGTAAGATACGCATATGCTTTTACCGAATCGCAATATCCATAAAATTCATTTGTGAAATACGCACCCTTATCGATACCTGATATTAATTCTACCGTTCCCTTTCCACTCAATTGAATCCAGCCGTTAAATGTATATCCAGTTTTTACCGGCTCTCCAATATTGGTATCATCATAAAATCCCGGCGAACTGCTGTCACAAATTGCCCGATACACCCCTGGTTTATAATATATATTAAAAGAGGATGTTGTAACTTGCGAATCTTTATATATCCTCCCCCCATTTAGGTGCACCTGTAATACGTTATACAGATTTTTAGGAACCCACTGAGCTGTAATGGTTATATTTTCATTATCTGCCCCATTATAACTCCAGGCCTCTGTATACTTCCCTCCCTGCTGAATGATTCTCTTGTTAATAGCCCCATATCCAGAACACTTCCATCCAGCAAATATATATCCTTCCCGATATGGTCTATATGGATCTGTCAGCGTTCCGCTGCCCCGATCACTTCCTGTATTTCCAAATCCTACCCATCCATTGGAATCACCAGATTGATAACTATATGCAGATGCAAAATACCGTTCCTGACCACACACAAAATTTCTTATGTAAACTCTGGTTGTAGCCACATTGCTATTGCTTACATAACCATAACCAAATCCACCGTTAAGATCGATCACCATCTTATGCTGTTTTCCCACATCTCCTGTTTCGCTATCATAATACCACAAACCACAGCATCTGGCATGATTTTTGGTACACAAATCTATACCCGATAAATCGAAGAATCCTCGCCCAAAGGCTTTTTTATCTACGCCCGATGTAGATTTTGGCTCTAAATACAAATCATAAAAGTCTCTCATCTGCGGCACTGTCATGAAAGTATCACTACAAGTTTTTAATATAGCAAACTCAGATGCAACAACAGGGGATGCCAAAGATGTTCCCTCCACTCCTGCTTCCTTTCCATCCTTTGTATATACATATACATTGACACCCGGTGCTGAATAATCCACCGTAGATCCTGTACACGAACTATCGGATATCTTAGGAAGTGAAGATGATTGTGAACTCATATTCAGTCCCGACACGGATAATGTATATGGACTACACGCAGGGTAATGGTCATCCGCATCTTTGTCGCTTCCGCTTGTATTTCCTGCCGCACAACAAATAATGACTCCTTTTTCATACAATTTTTTTAGGATAGAATCATAACATCGTTTCTCTTTTTGTTCTTTTCTGTTAGCCTTATCTTTTGACAATGTAAGAGAAAAACTACAATTTACAACATCAATATCCAGTGCATATACCTGTTCCAATGCTGCATAAACAGCGGCATCGTCAATTACATTGTTTTTATCCATAATCTTAAATATCCCATATTGAACATTATTCGGTGTATTGTATGCAATAACAGAACTAACCATCGTTCCATGTCCCATCGTGTCCCTCGCATTTTCTGCATTACTAAACACATAACACATCTTGGTATTAAACTTATCTCTCAGTTTTCTTCCTATTTCACAAGACGGATTCGTATAATAAACAAGTCCTGAATCCAGCACTGCCACAGTCACTTTATTCTGCTTATATCCGGATTTATTAATCTGCTGATTTACATTGTACAATCCAAGGGTTTTTGCCGTATCCAAATATGACCCACTGGTATACACCGCATCTGCCTTTGTGTCCAGATTTGCTGCACCATCCATCACCGCATCTGCCTTTGTCTCCAGATTTGCTGCACCATCCATCACCTCATCTGCCTCATACACTCTATCATAAAAAATCTTATCCTCTCCATACTCCTTTACCAGCTTATCATATGCCTCTTGTGTTTCCTCCTCTGTAGCATATTTCAATATGTAGGCTGTCTCACCTTTGGCGCTTTTTTCCGCACCATATGTCTGTGGCAGTTCTGTCACTGCCGCAATGATTCGTTTTGTTTGAAAATTATTTGTGATTTCCACCTTGGATGCAGATGTTTTCTCTACCTCACATACAGTCTGGTTCTCTACACTCTTCTCAAAGCCACTGGCACTCTTTTCCAGGTACTGCTCCTCCTTCTTCTTCGAACAATGAAAGACTTTGCGCAGAGAAGTTTTCTCACCATCTGCGTATACAGTGCCTTTGTCAAGGTTTACCGTAACCTTTTCATACACATCACCCACATTATCCTCTGCCACCAGTTTTGCAAAAGAGTTAGTAGGTGTTTTTGCCGTCGGATAAACGGCCTGTGCCCTGACAGTCAGGCTGCCACCAGCAACTGCCATTACAATTGTTAATAAGTAAAAAATTCTCTTCATGTATCTTAACTACTCCTTTTATCACACCCGCAACAGCCTGTAGCGAAACCGCCTAAACGGCAGCTGCCACCACCTTTGTTTCTTTTTTATTTCACTACAGAAATAACTGTTTTTTTCTTCGAGTTCCGGGAACAAATGCTCTGACATGACAAACTCATACCTGGCTTTTTTCAATGCATCATAGCCTATCCCTTTCTTAAATTCATCCTGCAAGTGAGCCGGTTCTTCATTTAATGACAGGTTCACAAGAAAATCGTCATAATCCCTTTGTATTACCTGAAACTGGCAAATACAGTTTTTAAATTTGCGATTTACACCATTTACTGCATTAGCAAATACATATGGTGTCACAGGCTCTCCATTTCTCATGTCTACCCATCTGGCACTGCGCCCTTTCTTCAGGTGCAGTATTTTCCCATGATTGCCACATTGGCAGCGGCTCTTTTCCAGACTTCCCAGATCTCCAATTCCGTACTCTTCAAAAGGCATCACCCGGTTGTGCATAGTGCTGACATAGATCCTGCCGCACTGCCCTTCCTTCATATACCTTCCATATTCATCTATAATTTCTACCCTCACATTGTCCTCCATGCAATGAAGGTTGCCGTAAGGACACTCATACGCAATGCAGTTTACCTCTGTGGAACTGTAACGGTTGGCCACCAGACATCGAAAACTCCGTATCATCTGTCTCTTCAAACTTCCTGACAATTCCTCACCTGTCATCTCTACATAGCGGAGAGATGGGATCCACGGAAGATGATGTTTATGCTTCACAATGCACAAAAGTTCTGCGATGCTTGGCTGCAAGATCAGCCACACCGGTTCATATTCCATCATTTCACGGTAAATTTCCACCAGTCTTGTTTCCGTCAGATTCCGGATGCCAAAAATACGCTCATAGCCTGTTTGATCGTCCTGGCCTTTCATCGTATCGAAGGAACATCGTTTATCCGCTGGTGTCACTCCATAATATTTTTTTCGATAGTACCACAAAGAATACATAGACCGCATGTAATCCTCCTTGCTCCAATATACCTCAAGACACTTTCCGGTAGAACCGAAAGTCTCTTTACGCAATAACTCCCCCCTTGAAATCAGGGGGAGATACTGCCGTGGTACAATTTTCAAGGAGTCTCCTGCCAGATCATTCTTTTCCAACATATCGACTCTCCCTTTCTCTTACCACTTTGATGTACTCTTAGTTGCTATGTTTCTTCATGAGGGCATCCAGATTTTCCGGTGCTTTTTCCTCAAAGAATATTATCCGGCAATTCTGTGCTGCGCCAGGTGCAACTGCGATTGCCAGTGCTGCCAGAACCTGGCAGACTGTTTTCATTTTCTGTCTCATATCCCTTTACCTCCTTTCTTGGAATCATCATAACACATAAATTATGACTTTTGGGGGTTTTGGAGCGAATGGTATGATATTTGCGATGAGTGGTAATTCATTTGGCCGTTTTGACACACATTTGACACATTTGCAGCGATTTATAACTTTTTTATTAATTTTTCTACTTGTTTATGTTATAATAAATTCAATTTATATGAGGGAGGGATGCCTATGTATCTATCTTATAAACTGGCTGCTTTTCTTACCCGGTGCATGGTCCGGAACGGATCCATCGAGGACAACCAATACGACGCCTATCTATACTGTCTGGACTATCTGCTGGAGTTAGTTGTTTACTTTGTAACGACATTTCTGTTTGGACTGCTGCTTGGATATCCGCTTTTTGGTATTTTGTATACCCTGATCCTCTTTTCTCTAAAGAGCTGCTGCGGAGGAATCCATGCCCCTTCCAGACTTTTGTGCACTCTGTTTTCTTACTTATGTTTTTTTGCCGCATTCGGCCTGTTTAGTCTGCGTCATCAGATTCCCGACACAGCATGGTTTTTCATTACACTGGCCTGCTGCCTGGTGATCTTCTTTATAAAAGACAGCGTCAGTGTCACAAGAGAATTTACAAAAGATCAGAAAAAACACCAGGCATGGCACCGCCGCCTGGCATCTTGTATCTGTCTGGCAGGCTTTGCCCTTTCCTGGTGGTTCGGACTTGATACCATCTACCCGGCTGTAGCCGTCTGCGTTTTTATCGCTGTCTTCAGCTGGCTTATGGGACTTTTCACAACGAAAGGAGATACACATGATAACATACAAAGTAGGGATTTGTGATGATGAAGCCGATGAGGTAAAGAAGATTGAAGATCTGCTTCACGAATACGAAGCAACACACAATATCCATTTTGAGATTCATTCTTACACCGACGGATTAAAACTACTGAGAGATTACCAGAAACCCCATATGCTCCACGCCCTTTTTCTGGATGTTGAAATGCCCCTATTTAATGGCATTGATTTGGCAGAACATCTCCGGGGACTGCCGGACAGGGATCTGCATATCATCTTTGTCAGTGCCTATCCTCAATACATGAAGGACAGTTTTTCCGTACAGGCTTTCCAGTACATATCCAAACCTTTTAAGAAAGAGGAATTTATGCAGGAAGTAAGCCGCTTTATCGAGGATTACCAGCAATCCCAATCTATCCAGGTGGTGCTTCCTGATGAGGAGAAAAAACACCTCATCCACACGGATGATATCTATTATATTGAATGTCTGGATGCCAGACGATATCTGACCCGCTTTGTGGGAAAAGAAAGTGAACTACGTGCCACCGGCCGGATGTCCGACTGGGAGAATCAACTAAAAGATTATGGTTTCTTCCGCTGCTGCCGAAGCCACATAATCAACATAAAACATCTCCATTACATACGAAAAAGCGAGTTGGTGATGGGAAATCATGACATAATCCCACTGAGCCGCCGCAAGGAAAATGATCTAAGGAAACTATTTAACGAACAACTGCTGATCATCCGGAATCGGCGTTAATGAAAAGGAGAAATACTTATGAATATCATTCTCAATGTGGTAAGCAGTCTTTTTGACCTGGCTATCCTCTTTATCTACCTGCGGCACTTTATGGAAGAACGCAAAAAAAACATTCCTATGTTTTTGTACTTTGGTGCATTTGTTCTTAACGAACTTTTGTTATACTGCCATCTGTTCATTCCGGAGCAATGGCATACACAGCTGACTCTTCTTATGAGTTTTGTCTTTACCTTTGGTCTGACATTTCTCCACAAAGGAAGGATGCGCTACCGCTTTTTTATTACTTTTTCCTTTCAGGCCTATGCCTCCCTGTCAGAATTTGTAGTCTATGCACTCTTTAGCATGATGCCTGGGTATATGAGTGATGCTCTCCTGAACAACCCGGTTTACGGTTCGGTGTGTTCCAAGATCGTGTTGTTCATCTTTCTTAATATTACCATGCTTTTATACAAGCGACCCGGCCGCATTCCTTCTGTGAAATATACCTTGCTGGTGCTGATCATGCCGGTTTTATCTATTGTATTGCTTCTGACCATTCCTATTCAGACCAATCTCAGCCCTTTGCAGGCAAAGATGAGTCTTCTTGGTATGAGTGGTATTCTGATCGCCAACCTGGCTAACTTTTTCCTGTTGCAAAGCGTCCTGAAACTGACGGAACTTCAGCAGATCGAGAGCAACCTGCGCCACCAGCTGCGGTATCAGATTGAGAAATACCAGCAGATCTCTACTTCCTACCGGGATACAAGACGCTTGATCCACGATACCAAGAAACATTTCTTCTTCCTGCAAAAATGTATGGAACAAAAAGATTATGACGCCGTCATTCCTTACCTGAATGATTCCATTACCGATCTGGAGCAGACTTACATCGCTACCAATACGGGTAACCTGGTGATCGACTCCTTTATCAGCAACTATTCCTCTCTGGCCGAGGAGGAGGGCATCCAGTTCCGCACCGATATACGGATCCAGCAGAACCAGATTCTGATCCGGGACTACGACTTGAGCATCATCCTGGGCAACCTTTTAGACAACGCACTCAATGCCTGCCGGAAGATCCAGGCTCCTGAGCCAAGACAGATCTCTGTCCAGCTTTTTACCACCAGCCAGGAATTTATCGTTCACATTGAAAACACTACCGATGCCCTGCTCCACAGCGCACTTCATGGAAAAGAACCTACTCTGGACCACGGATACGGCATCAAAAACGTAGAAAATACCACCCTCAAGTATTATGGCTCTTACAGCCACAAACTAGAGGATGGTATCTATAACGCCATCGTATCGATCCCTTGTCATTATAATGATTAAGGCACAAGACGGAAGCTTACTGTATGGTCTTCTTCACCGGAGACCCGGTAGGCTTCTTCTACTTCAGCCCCCCAGCTGTCAATGCCTCCTACGCCCCGGACAGCACCGTACACGCACAGAACCGTCCGTCTCGGAAGCGGCAGTTCTTCCTGGTGTGTCGCACTCTCCAGTTCTTCCGCCGTGTATGGCAGACAGCTAAAGTACATCTCATCTTCTGCTGCCTCCACCCGGAGTGTAGTGGTCTTCCACTCCTTGTTCCGGTTATCTAACTCCGTACGGCGGCGTATCTCTACCCACTTTGTACGGCTGTGCATACCACATTCCTGGGGCAGCATATAAGGGGTTACCGGCAGTCCTTCCACTTCATACACTCCCGGCACACCGCCATCCAGGCGGTCCGGATAAGTCTCCCCCGACAGTCCTTCGTAGGTAAATCCCTCCGCCAAAGTTGGCAGGATCATCCTGACACCAAACACAGGCAGCTGTGGCAGTCCCTTGACGCCATGATACACCGCCTTCACCGTCATGACACCGCCTTGCTCCACCGTATAAGCGATGGTTACTTTCGCCGCCGGGTTGGTAATGGTCTCATACTCATATTCTATCTCCACTTTTTTTCCGTATTCATCCTGGCTATATCCATTGTTTCCCGGGGCAAAAAAGTCATCCACTTTTTTATCATCCACCAAAATATGAAATCCTTTCACACGGATAAACATATCCGCCGACATCCAGATGCCCGAAGTCTCATGAAAATGACATCCCCTGTCATTATCGGTCAGCGCCCGCCAGAAAACCGGCATGGGAGTCCGGTAAAGCCACTCTTTTCCCCTGGCATAAAAAGATTCCAGTCCACCGGTTTTGTAGGAAAAAATATAGTGAAAATTTTCTCCTTTTACACCCAGGCTCCAGTCTCCAAAGATCAGCTGCAATTTATTTTTCATATTTTCCATAATAATATCTTACCTCCTGCATCGCCGGTTTTTCCTGTCGGTCACCAAATACAATTCCATCTCCCGAGAACTCATAATCCCCCGGCCTGTCATCAAAGTCTGCCCCATACCGCAGCACCTTCTGACCTGTCACCAGATCCGTTACAAACAAGGACTGGTCAATGAAATCCCATATAAATCCACCCTGATACATATCGTACTCATCGATCAGGTTCATGTAGGTATTCAGACCGCCCATGGAATTTCCCATATCGTGCATGTACTCGCAGAGAATAAACGGTTTGTCCGCCTCCTTTTCCAGATACTCCCGTATATCCTTTGGATAGGCATACATACGGCTCTCAATATCCGACATACGGCTTTTATATTCCGGCTGCCAGAACACCCCTTCGTAGTGCACCAGACGGTCCGGATCCTGGTTTCGGTAATACTGATCCATCTTGCACAAAGTCTCGCCCACAAAAGATTCATTGCCAAGGGACCAGATAAGGATCGCCGTGTGGTTTTTCAAAACCTCAAACTGAGTCTTTGCCCGGTCCAACGTCATAGCCTCCCATTCCGGCACGCTGCCCGGCACATTCCATGTATCATCCAGTGTAGCCGCCTTGCCCCAGGAACCGTGGGTCTCCAGATTGGTCTCAGCGATCATGTAGATACCCTCTTTGTCACACAGATAATACCAGGGGATCTGATCCGGATAATGGCAGGTACGGACCGCATTGATATGGTTTCTCTTAAAGCACTCCATATCCCACTGTCTTTCCTTTTCCCCGATGCACCGTCCGCTGTCAGCACTCCACTCATGCCGGTTCACACCACAGAAAACAAGCCGCTCTCCATTGAGTTTCATCACCTTGTCCCGGATCTCTATCTTTCTGAATCCTATGTCATAAGGAACGACCTCTGTAAGTCCGCCATCCGGATCCATCACCCGGATCTCCACACGATACAAATACGGATCGCCGTGGCTCCACGCCCTGACTTTCCCCGGTACCGGCAGGATCAGTTCCATCTTTTCCTTCCATGGCTGTTCTTTCTCCGCCACCGTCTGGCCCTCAGCATCCAGAAGGGTCAATTTTACCTGTCCGCCCTCTTTCCCGGAAAAATCCATGCAGGCAGACAGCACACCGGTCTGCTCTGCCGGATCATACTGAGGACGAAGCCACAGATCCTCCAGATGCACCGCCGGTCTCGCCACCAGATACACATCCCGGAAAATACCGAAGAAACGGAAGAAGTCCTGGTCCTCCAGATACGCCGCCACCGTCTTTTTATATACTTCGACCGCCAGCACATTACCCTTCTCCCGGATCACGCCGCTTAAGCCAAATTCTGTGGGGGTAAAAGAATCTTCCCCATAACCGATAAACACACCATTGAGCCAGACATACACTGCCTGCTCCACGCCCTCGAAAAACAGGGAAATATCCTTGCCACAAAGTCCTTCTTCCACATCAAACTCCAGCCGGTACGATCCCACCGGGCAGTAATCCGATCCACTGAAAGCATCCGCTCTCTGGTTCTCCGAAGACGGTGCAAAGGGAGGTCTGAGGTACTCATGCCCTTCCCACGGGTACTGGATATTGGCATATTTGATCCGGTCATACCCGGCCAGTTCGATATGTCCCGGCACCCGGATCTCGTCCCATCCAGAGGCGTCATAGTCCTCTTTGTAAAAGTCCGCCTGCCTCTGGTCCACCCGGTCCGCATAGGAAAATTTCCAGTTTCCGTTTAACATTTGTTTCAAAGTGCTTCTGCCTTCTCTGTACGCCTCCTCCGACTCATAAAAAGTGTGGTCACTGTGAGCAGGCATCTGGTTCACACGAAATACTCTTGGATCATCGATCCAGCTGATCTCTGGTTTCATACTGTTTTCCTTTCTATTTTCAAATATTTACACGCAAAAAAACCATATACACCATACTAAAGTGTATATGGTTTTGTCTTTTACCTCTTTCGCAACGATGCGGCATAATCATTGATGATATACTCCAGAATGGAGGAATTTCCAACAATCTCGCAGCCGTACTGGTACTCATCTTCCTTCGGTCTGGTTCTCCGTATGATATGTACCACACATTTAAGAACCTCTCCCTGCGCCAGCGTAATCGATGCGTTGAAATAGTAATCTAACGGAAGTTCCGCTTTGCTCTTAAAGCCGATCCCCGCATTAGATATATCGGTAATATCAATGGGCTGGTGAATGTTCTCCACTTTTTCATTGCCCTGCTTGTACAATGACAGGATCTCCATGCTTATATCCGCAGGCCATCTCTTTTCCCTTCTCATCTCAATCATTCTTGTATCCCCCTAACTTCCTTTGTAGCTTCTTATAGATACAATTATAACTTATGACCTGTTATTGGTCAAGAATCTCGGTGAGAATTTTGTTTACCATACCTGGGTTTGCCTTGCCCTGCATAGCCTTCATGGTCTGTCCTACCAGAAAGCCGATGGCCTTTTTCTTGCCTGCCTTGTAGTCCTCTACAGACTGTGGATTGCCAGCCACGATCTCTTCAATGGTGGAACGCAGGGCTCCCTCATCATTTACCGTACCGAGGCCTTTTTCCTCTACATACTGTTTCGGATCAATGTCCTCTTCAAAGACCTTCTCAAAGACCTCTTTGGCTACCGTAGAGTTGATGGTGCCTGCCTCTGCCAGTTCGATCAACTGTGCCAGATGCTCTGGTGAAAAATGAATGTCCTCCGGTTCCATCTCTTTTTCTTTCAAAAGGCGCATAGTCTCGCCCATGAGCCAGTTACTGACTTTCTTTGGATTGTGGCACACAGCCTCGGTCTTTTCGAAAAGATCTGCCAGTGTCTTGCTGGCTGTGATGATAGAAATATCATACTCCGGTATATCAAACTGTTTTTTATAACGAAGGGCTTTTTCCTCTGCAAACTCCGGTTCCGCATCTTTTATCTCCTTGATCCACTCATCACTGATAACGACCGGCACCAGATCCGGATCCGGGAAGTAACGGTAATCCTGGGCATCCTCTTTGGAACGCATGGCATAGGAATACTCTTTGTTGTCATCCCATCGTCTTGTCTCCTGTATTACCTCTTTGCCATCTTCCAGCAGTTCGATCTGTCTTGCCCGCTCTCCCTCAATGGCTCTGGCAATGGCCTTAAAGGAGTTCAGGTTCTTCATCTCGGTACGGGTTCCAAACTCAGCAGCCCCTACCTCTCTGACAGAAAGGTTAACATCCGCACGCATAGAGCCTTCGTTCAACTTACAGTCAGAAGCTCCCAGGTACTGAATGGTGGTGCGGAGTTTTTCCAGATAGGCAATGACCTCATCAGCACTGCGCATATCCGGCTCAGACACGATCTCGATCAACGGCACACCGGAACGGTTATAATCCACCAGAGAGCAGTCTGCCCAGTCGTCATGCACCAGTTTTCCGGCATCTTCTTCCATATGGATCTCATGGATCCCCACACTCTTTTTGCCGCCGGCTGTCTCGATCTCTACACTTCCGTTAATGCAGATCGGCAGATACAGCTGGGAAATCTGGTAGTTCTGAGGGTTATCCGGGTAAAAATAGTTTTTTCGATCAAATTTACAATACTGGTTTATATCGCAGTTCAATGCCAGGCCCACTGCCATGGCATACTCTACCACCTGCTTGTTCAATACCGGAAGGGATCCCGGCATGCCTGTACATACGGGACAGGTATGGGTGTTGGGAGCGCCGCCAAACGCGGTGGAACATCCGCAGAAAATCTTTGTTTTCGTTGCCAGTTCTACATGGACCTCCAGTCCGATCACGGTTTCATATTGTTTAGCCATCTTAGTCACGCTCCTTTCCGGCACACTGTTCATAGGTGTAAGCGGCCTTTATAATTTTTTTCTCCTGGAAACAATCGCCGATCAACTGCACACCGATTGGCAAGCCTTTGTCATCTTTGCCGCATGGCACGGTCATACCCGGCAGACCGGCCAGATTCACAGAAATCGTGTAAATGTCTCTCAGGTACATCTTGATCGGATCTTTCAGGCTTTCTCCGATCTTTGGCGCTGTCGTAGGAGCTGCCGGTGACAGGATCACATCATATTTGCTGAAAGCTTCGTCAAATGCCTTTTTGATCAGTGCCTTGGTTCGGAGTGCTTTCAGATAATAAGCATCATAATAACCACTGCTGAGTACAAAAGATCCCAGCATGATTCTTCGTTTTACTTCCGGGCCAAATCCCTCGGAACGGGTCTTTTTATACATATTGTGAAGGCCTTCATATTCTTTGGTACGGTAGCCGTATTTTACTCCGTCAAAACGGGATAAGTTGGAACTTGCCTCTGCCGATGCAATGACATAATAGGCAGGAATCGCATATTCCACCAGGCTCAGATCAAATTCCTCAACGATGGCTCCCTGCTCTTCCAGTACTTTCGCTGCCTTCAAGACAGCCTCTTTTACCTGTGGATCCAGTCCCTCTCCAAAGTAGTCTTTTGGAATACCGATCTTCATTCCCTTTACATCCTTTACAAGTGCAGAAGTAAAGTCCAGATCCTTTCTCTGTACGGAAGTGCTGTCCTTTTTATCATAGGATGAAATGGCTTCCAGGATTGTGGCACAGTCTGTCACATCTTTGGCAACCGGTCCGATCTGATCCAGAGAAGAACCGTAGGCGATCAGACCGTAACGAGATACGGTTCCGTAAGTCGGCTTGATGCCGGTAACGCCACAGAAAGAACTTGGCTGGCGGATGGAACCACCGGTATCGGAACCCAGGGCAAAAGAACATTCTTCAGCGGCCACTGCGGCACAGGAACCACCGGAAGATCCTCCCGGGACATGGTCTGTATTGTAAGGGTTTCTTGTAACTCCGTAAGCGGAAGTCTCTGTGGTGCTTCCCATGGCAAATTCGTCCATGTTGGTCTTACCGATCAGCACAACACCGGCTTCTTCCAGTTTTTTCACTGCCTCAGATGAATAAGTCGGTACAAAGTTACCCAGGATCTTGGAACTGCATGTAGTCAGGATCCCTTCGGTACACATATTGTCCTTGATGGCCACCGGCACGCCGGCCAGAGGCCCTGTCAGTTCTCCTGCCTGGATTTTTTTCTGTACTTCCCCTGCTTTTTCCAATATCTGTGCTTCATCCAATACAGTTACATAACTGTGGATACTCTTTTCTTTTTCCTTGATCTGCGCCAGAGCGTCTTTGGCTGCCTCTACGGCGGTGGTCTCTCCGGCCTTTATTTTCTTTGCCAGCTCTACCGCTGTCAAACTCATCAAACTCATTGTTTCGTCCTCCCTTATCAGTCAAATGTCTTCGGTACCATGTAAGTTCCGTCTTTTTTCTCTGGTGCGTTGGCAAGCATATTGTCACGGTCGTCTCCGTTGGCTACTACATCTTCTCTGAATACATTCTGCACCGGGAAAACATGAGACATAGGTTCCACGCCCTCTGTGTCCAGTTCATTTAACTTGTCGATATAGTCTAGCATACTGCCCATATCTTTTTTTGCCTGCTCTTTTTCTTCTTCATTCAATTCCAGTTTTGCCAGAATTCCCACATATTCTATAGTTTCATCACTAATTACATTTGCCATTTTTGTTCTCCTTCCTCTGCTGCCCTTACGGCTCTAATCTGCTAAGATCTCTTGGGAACAGGGTTGTTTCTCTTACATTATCCTCTCCCAGTATCTTCATTGTCAAGCGTTCCAGACCAATTCCCAGTCCTCCATGAGGCGGCATACCGTGTTTGAAGATCATCATGTACTGCTCCATTCCCTCCTGGGTCATGCCCCGGTCTGCGATCTTGTCTACCAGTGCCAGGTAATCGTGGATTCTCTGTCCGCCGGTAGTAATCTCCAGTCCATGGAACAAAAGATCAAAACTCAGTGTATAGTTTGTATCTTCCGGATCATCCATGGCGTAAAATGGTCTTTTCTTGGATGGATAATGGGTTACAAAGACAAAGTCTGCATCCATTTCCTCTTTGAAATACTGACCGATCAAAGACTCTTCTTCCGGCTCCAGGTCAAATGGATTGCGGATCTTTCGGTTATACTTTTCTGCCACCAGTTCTTTGGCCTTATCAAAACGGACCTGCGGGATCTCATCTACCTTTGGCAGTGTCACACCTAACATTTTCAGTTCTTTGGCATACTCTGTCTCCAGCAGTTTCATGGTGTACTGCAAAAAGCCTGTCTCCATCTCCATGATATCCTCAAAACTGTCGATGTAGCCCATCTCAAAGTCCAGGGAAGTGTATTCGTTCAGATGTCGTTTGGTATTGTGCTTCTCTGCACGAAATACCGGTGCGGCTTCAAACACCCGGTCAAATACGCCTACCATCATCTGTTTGTAAAACTGTGGGCTCTGGGCCAGCACTGCGTGTTTGTGAAAATATTCCAGACGGAACAAGTTAGCACCGCCCTCGGCTCCTCTGGCTCCGATCTTGGGAGAATGGATCTCGGTAAATCCCTGGCTGTGAAGATAATCTCTGAATCCCCGCACGATTCCCTCCTGCACACGGAACTTGGCTCTCTCTTTTACATTCCTCAATGACAGAGGTCTAAGATCCAGTTTTGTCTCCAGGGAAGTGTTCATCTTCCATTTGTTGATGGCGATGGGCATTGGTTCCACCGGCATGGACAAGATTTCAAAGCTGACAGCCCGGATCTCAAATCCCTGAGGTGCTCTTTCTTCTAAAGCCACGGTTCCTTTTACGGTCACGGCAGCCTCCTCACACAACTCTTTCAACTCCGGTGTGGTGGTCCCTTCTTCATAAACGGTCTGCACCAGACCTTCTCTGGTCCTCAGTACCACAAAGGCTACCTCGCCCATGTCACGGATCTTGTGCACAGCCCCATTTAATAAAACCTCTTTACCTTCATACTCTCCACTAAGAATATCGGAAATTAATACTGTTTTCTTTTCTGTCTTTCCAGTCATGAACTCCATAATGATCCTTCCTCTCGTATAATATTTTGCTCTCTTCGATACCGGTGCCGCTCCCTGTCTTCTCTCGGGGGGCAGGTCACCGGAAACCGTGTCTCCCATAAAGAAAAAGAGCACCAAGCTTGTCAGCCTGCTGCTCTCTTTGCCTGTAAAATAAAAAAGTCCCAGAACAGCAACTGCTGAATCTGGGACGGGAAAATCTGCATTAAAAATAAACCCGCGGTACCACCCGCGTTGAAGTACCCCGTCGTGCTTCCTCTCGTTTTGCTGATAACGGTAGCGCACCGTACATACCTACTCACTCGTTCTCTATTCACTCTGTTCAGTATGTCTGCTCCGGAATGTTCTCCTGTCTGCTGCTTCCATATGACGCTCTCAGTCGGCGACGCCAATCCCTGTCTCTCAGTCACGATACAGACAATCGTTTCCTTCATTGCTTTGTAGGAGATTATAGCATGGCTAGGGGAGGCTGTCAAGGGGGAATATCTGGTTTAAAAGTTTGTGATTTGAGATTCCGCCGAGGCAGAGGGGCCTGTGTTCCGTGAGCGCTCTCGCTACGACAAAGACGCAGAAGTATCGGCATGCAAAATACGCATGCCTGATACTTGCGCCTTTGTACTCACTTCACACAGCCCCCTCTGCTTCGGCTGGAATCCTGAAAACGAACTTCCAAGGTCAGAAAATTCCAGGTAGAAAAGTAAAGCATATTCTTTTGTTTTAGGAATGATAAGCTGTCTTTTTTGTTATTCTTTTTCCGAACTGTTCCATTCATTCAAAACAGCTTCTACCTGTGCGATTAACTGCTCTTTATTTGGAATATAAGAAACATAGCGTGAAGCAAATATATTGTTGGACAGACCACCGAGTGCATATTCGGCAGCTACGCTATCTTTATCCGTACAAAGGATAATACCGATTGGTGGATTATCATGTTCATCATTCACTTCTGCGGCATAATAGTTCAGGTACATATTAAGTTGTCCGGCAGCTTCCGGCGTGAGCTTGGTTGTCTTTAACTCAATCAGCACATACGCCCGAAGAATTTTATTATAAAAAACCATATCCACATAGTAGTGGGTATTATTCAATGTAATACGCTGCTGCGTTCCTACGAACATAAAACCACGCCCTAATTCCAACAGGAATTTTTCTATTTGTGCAACCAGTGCTTTTTCAAGATCACTTTCAATCATAGGCTTGTTTTCCGGTACACCCAGAAATTCAAATACATACGGGTCTTTGATAATATCTAACGGAGTGGACATTTCAATTCCCTTTTCTGCAAGACCAAGAACCGTTTTCTTATTCGTTTTTCCCTCTGAAAGCAACAATCGTTCATAGAGAGAAGTGGAAATCTGCCGCTTTAATTCGCGTATCGACCACCCGGAGTTGATAGTTTCCTTTTCGTAAAAACTGCGTTTGTCCGGGTCTGAAATCGTCAACAACTCACAATAGTGTGACCACGACAATTTAACAGACACTGTCTGTTGAATTTGATAGTTTTGGTAGAATCGCCGCATAAATTGAAGATTGGAAACAGAAAATCCCTTTCCAAATTCCTTTGTCAACTGTTTAGAAAGCTCTTTTAGGGTCTGCTTTCCATAATCTGCCCGGTCTTTATTTTTCTGTTCGTGCTCAACAATAATCTTTCCTACATTCCAGTAGGTAGACAATAATTCAGTATTTACTTGTACCGCCACACGTTGCCGTGCATTTAATAACAATTCTCTGATTTCATTCATCATAGAATCAGTATGTATCAAATCACTCAATTTTAACACCCCTTTCCCATCAAAGTATAATCAGTATAACATAAAAATTTCCCCGTTACCATATTCATAAAGTTATTCCTGCGTTGCTTCCCTGTTATATTCCGTTCTTTCTTCGCCACATACGGGTACATATATACATGGCTGTCAGATCTGCGTATTTTGTGGTATACTGTACTTACAATTGCATATTGAGGAGATGATTCTATGTGGCTTATCTTTGCCATTGGTTCTGCTGTCTTTGCCGGCATTACCTCGATTCTTGCCAAATGCGGTATCCGTCATACGGATTCTACCGTTGCTACTGCTTTGAGAACAGTGGTGGTACTGCTATTCTCCTGGATTCTGGCAGTCCTTCAGGACACGGCATCTCAGGTTCAGTCCGTGGATGGACGCACTTGGCTTTTCCTGGTTCTTTCGGGACTGGCGACCGGTGCTTCCTGGCTCTGTTATTTCCGGGCGTTGCAGGTTGGCGATGTAAACAAAGTTGTGGTCATTGATAAATCCAGTACGGTGTTATCCATTCTTCTCGCTTTTATCTTTCTGCAGGAAGGAGTCAGTTTTTGCAAACTGCTGTGCGTCATTGCCATTGGACTTGGTACTCTTTTTATGATTTCAAAAAAAGAGGCTGCCGCCCAGTCCGGTAAAAGTTATCTCATTTACGCACTTTTCTCCGCCATCTTTGCCAGTCTCACTTCCATTCTTGGAAAAGTCGGCATTGAACATGTGGATTCTAATCTGGGAACAGCCATCCGTACTTGTGTTGTCCTTGTCATGTCATGGATCATGGTATTTGTGACCAAGAAAGGACAGGAAGTGGCCAAAGTTCAAAAGAATGAACTTTTGTTTATCGTTTTATCCGGTTTTGCTACCGGCGGTTCCTGGCTTTGCTATTACAAAGCACTGCAGCAGGGTCCTGCCAGTGTGGTCGTTCCCATCGATAAACTGAGTATTCTTGTGACCATTATCTTTTCATTCTTTGTATTCCACGAAAAGCTTAACTGCCGTGGCTTTATCGGACTTTTATTGATTCTGGCCGGAACCATTGTTCTGGCTTGTATGTAAAGAGAAGTTATCTACATACCAACATAAAAAGGAGGCTGCCTCCCCGTGAATATCACGGAGAGGACAGCCTCCCTTTTTTTAAGGATAATACTTATCCGAAACGATAACTATTATTTTACTGTAACTTTGATAGATTTAGTTGCTTTCTTATATTTGCCTTTCTTAGCAGCCTTAATCTTCAATGTTACTTTACCTTTCTTCTTACCTTTGATAGTAAGTTTACCCTTCTTAAGAGTTACTTTAGCGATCTTCTTAGCTTTCTTAGAAAGTTTAGCTACAGAAAGTTTACCCTTAGAGTTAACAGATACTTTCAAAGTAACCTTTTTGCCCTTCTTAACTGTTACTTTGCTAACTGCTTTTTTGCCTTTCTTAACTGTAATCTTAGCAGCTTTTACTGTACTCTTAGCATCTGTTAAAGTTGTTGTTTTGTTATTGTTTGTTGTGTTATTGTTTGTTGTGTTGTTCTTATTTGTGTTATTATTGCTTGGGCTTGGACTAGGACTTGGTGTAGTATTGTTGCCTGGGTTTGGTTTTGGTCTTACAACCTGTGGTTTGTCAGTTGTATTTGTTGTAAGATGATCATCTGTGTCTACCAGGTTGAATGTACCAAGCTGTGCCATAAAGTGGATACCCAGTGTATCGGATTCCATATCAGCACCCTTGAACATCTGACGATAGAACCATGTACCATTGTCCATATCTTTCATCAGAATCAGGTAGTCATTGCCCTTCTTTGTGAATGTTACTTTGTAAGTATGCTCTGGAAGGAAAGCTTCTTTACTTGCAGAGATGTTGTAGAAGTTGTCTGGGTTAGCAGCAAAGTTTACACTATCAGATGCTCCCAATTTAGCAGCAGGGATACCAGCTACCCATCCTTCGAAATTTCCGTTGTAAGAAGATGTGATGTAAGCACCCTTCTCTGCTGTTGCAATTGTCTCTTTTGTCTCATATTTAGTACCATCTGCATTTACAGCGTATGCTTCTACACAGAATCCGATGTTTCCATTTGCGTCACCCGCATTGTTCTCAAGAAGGAAGCTGACAGATCCGTCACCCTTCAGGATACGGTCTTTACTGGTCTGGTGATTTCCCCACCATCCGGTACCTGTTAAAGGCTCATACAAATGAACTTTGATTGTTGCTGTTCCAGTAACTTCGCCATTTGCTTTTGATGTAGCTGTTACAGTAATCTTATCGCCTTCTTTTACATCACTAGGAACAGTCAATACACCCTCTTCGCTAATGGAGATAGCTGTTCCACTTGCATTCTTAGCAGACCATGTTACACCCTGGTTTGTTGCCACTTCTCCGCCTTCGCCATATACAGCTGCTGTGAATTTAACTTCTTCACCAGCATTTGCAGTTACAGCTGCTGGAGATACAGCTACAGAAGTAGGATCAACAAATGATTCTTCTTTTACACCAATTGTAAACTCTACTGAATCAGAAATCGTTGTCCCTTTTACAGTTGCTGTTACAGTTACTTTGTCACCATCCTGAGCGCTATCTGTTGTTGTAACGACACCCTTCACATCTACAGTTGCTGCTGAGCCTTCAACGCTCCACACAATATCCTTTACAGATGCATTTTCTGGAGTAACCGTTGCAGTCAATGCTACTTTACCTGGAGCGACACTGCCGTTCTTTTTGTCCTTAAGAATGCTCAGAGTTCCTTTTCCTTCTGCAACACCTTCACCGGAGATGGCAACGCTCTTCGCATCTGTTGTAACAACTACCTTTGTTGTAGCTGTCTCGCCCTGGTATGTAGATGTAATGGTTGTCTCACCATTTGCTACAGCAGTTACTTTACCAGTTGCATCTACTGTTGCAACTTTTTCATCCGCAGATTTATATATTACCTCTGCTTCAGCATCTACAACATTGTTGTGCTTAGCCACTGCCGTTACATTACCTTCGTTAGTTCCGTTTGTTACAAGGTTCAAAGTTTTCTCAGCTGTTACACCGTATACATTCTCAGCCACTTCTACTTTGGATACTGTTACAGTACATCCATCAATTGTGAAGTCCAGATAAGTTGTATCTGGTACCTCAGCTGGAGTTGTGATGTACTTCTGTACATAAGACTTACCAGCATATCCAGGGTTTGATTCAGTACCTGTGAAAGTCTCTGTTACATAGTATGTGGCACCACTCTTCTTAACATTAACTGTAGCTGTTGCATCTTTACAGATTGCTTTAAAGCCATCCCACTCTCCGTTAGCCATCCATGTAGCATTGTCAGAATCCCACTGACCGATGCACGTTGTAATTGCACGGCCTGCATCATTATTGATCCAATTATCTCCACGATACTGTGCAATCAATGCTGCATCTTCTTTGTTTGCTGCTGTACGGATGTCAAGCAGTGGAGTATTCCAGTTGCCTCCCATGTCAGAAGTAATATTCGTCAATGTAAAGGTTACATCAAAGTCACCCTCTACACTGTAAAAATCACTTCTCTTAGACTGATAACCGTTTGCTTTGCTATCAGATACAACATCATTCAGAGTTGTTGATGCTGTAACTGGAACAGTCAAAGAAGCACCATCTTCGCCTGTTGCAGCCTGTGCCACTACATTAGTTGCAATTGGTGTTGAGAATACCATACTTGCAGCCATGACAGCGCACAATACTTTTTTGAAACTTTTTCTCATCGTATTAGTTTCCTCCTTATAAATATTTTGTTTTGCCGTATCCTCTCATATACGGACTTAGATCCACCCATAGATTGTACAATTAAACTATACTCTCTACGAATTTCCTTTCAACATTGTACAATATTCACAAGATAAAGTCAATCCTTTTCCCGTGTCCATTTTATTTTTGCTATATATTTTCTTTATATTTAATAATAACATATTTTTGCCATTACCTGGACATAAAAAAACTGCCATACAATGACTTTTCTCACTGTATGACAGTCTCTTTGCCTCCTCTCTGCTTAGTCGATCACTCTTCTTGCGCAGATTGGGGTACGATAATAAATATTGCTGGTCTTGATGCCATCTTTACGATTACTTGCGTGAACCACACGGCCGCCCCCGATACAGAGTGCCACATGGCTGACATGTCCACCGCTTCCGTAGAAGATCAGGTCTCCGGCTCTTGCATCTGATACACTGATCTTTTTACCGGTGCGGGACTGTTCGCTGGATGTTCTTGGCAGGCTGATGCCGAACTTCTTGAAGATAGACATGGTAAATCCGGAGCAGTCTGTACCGTTAGTCAGGCTGGTTCCACCATAACGGTAAGGATTTCCTACGAACTTCAGTCCGTATGCAGCGATAACCGAACCATCACCGCTTCCTAATGCACTGCCTCCGCCGGATCCGCTGGAACTTCCGCCACTGGATCCGGCAGATCCGCCGCCTCCGTCGGAACTTGCGCCGCTGCTACTGCTGCCGGTACGGCCGCCGCCTCCGGATGAGTTGCTCTTGCCGGAAGACTTGCCGGCGTTTCCGCCGCCTCCACTGCTGCTCTTGTGGGAACTGCTGCTCTTACTGCTGGAACTGGAGCTACTGCTCTTGCCGGAAGAACTGCTTGAGTTGCTGCTCTTACTGCTGGAACTGGAACTACTGCTCTTGCCGGAAGAACTGCTCTTGCTGGAACTGCTGTCATTGTCGTCGTTTGCCGCTGCTTTTACCTGTCGCTGCTGCTGACGCTCTGCCGCTTCTGCAGCCTCTTTACGACGCTGTTCCTCTCGTTCCTCTTCTATGGATACCGCTTTTTTGAATTTAACGGATACCTTTACATAATCCTTGGATACATATCCGGATGTATCATCATCCACGGTGATCTTGACCCACTGGTCTTCTACTTTTTCCACTTCATAGGTCTCATCCTGTGCCAGAAGAGTCAGAACCGTACAGTCTGTGTTCATCTTCTCACGCACTTTCAATGTATCGGTGGTGACGGTTACATACTTGGTTCCAAACTGGTCGATCAGCTTCTCTGCACTGTAGCCGATAGCCAGATAATCTTTCATAATATAACCGCTGACAGATCCGGATTTGATATAAACCCAGTCTCCTTCTGTCTTCATAATAGTAGCGGCACTGCCCCGGTACAATTTGCCGACGATCTCCGCATCTGTATCCGGTTTCTTACGGATATTTACATAATCTGCGGCAATGGAAATTCCCACATTGGCATACTCTGATTCCGGCTTCGGTGTGGCCGTAGCCGTGGCTGCCTGAGTCGGCTCCGGTGTAGCACTGGATACAGCGGTTCCACTGGTCGTAGTACCATTCGCGTTGGTGCCTCCGTTGGCATTTCCACCATTGGCTGTGTTGCTGTCAAATGCCACGATAGCTTCCGGGTCCGTATTGGTGGTGTTGGTTCCTACCTGTACCGAACAATACTGATCCAGTGTATATGACATACCTGCTAACTCTGTCTCTGTTCCCATGGTGGTGGAAGTAGAGACTATATATTTTCCAAATATTCCTAAAGACAATACCAGACCTGTGCCAAGCACTGCCTTTACTAGACGATCACGCCCCATACAATCCTCCGTTCTAAAAAACATAACGAATCTAAGTTGTTACAAAATTATTAAACATATGTTACAGTATAACAAGGAAAAATAGAGATGTCAATATTTCCATCTCTATTTTTTTCTTTGATAATTCGACATTTTTTACGAGAATACAGGGATTCTCATTAGTTTTCCATATATTGTCAGTGTCTCTTTCATTCTACTACAGTAACACAATCCTTTTTACTGACAGAGTTTTCCTACTACCTGGTTGATCACTTTGCCGTCTGCTTTTCCTTTTAATTCTGCCATGACAGCCTTCATGATCTGTCCTTTGTTCTTGGTAGCGATCACTTCTGCAAACTGCGTGGTAAGGATTTCTTCTACTTCTTCGGCAGAAAGCATCTTCGGTGCATACTCGGTGATCACTGCCAGACGGAATTTGTACTCATCCAATAAGTCCTGTCTTTCGGCCGGGCAAGTCTCTACCTGTTCCTTAACCGTCTTTAATTCTTTCAGAATGGCACGGTCTACCAGTTCATCCGGTATATCGTCTCTCTTTCCTTCGTCAATAGCCAGCTTTTTCGCTGCTGAATACATATCCGAAATCACTGCTTTTCTTTCTTTATCTTTCGCCTTCATAGCTGCGATCATATCTTTTTGCAATGTGTTGATATCCATCTTCTTCGTCCCTTTCCTTTAATTCTTTGCCACAATGGCTTCAATCTCGATCAATACATCCTTCGGCAGTCTTGCCACTTCTACACAGGAGCGGGCCGGACAGTCCGTCTTGAAATACTTGGAGTAAATCTCGTTGACTTTGCCAAAGTCATCCATATTTTTTATAAAGACAACGGTCTTGATGGTGTCTTCCACCTGGGCACCGGATGCCTCGATCAGTGCTGCCAGATTGCCGATGGCCTGGTCTGCCTGCTCTTCGATACCGCCCTGTACCAGTTCACCGGTAGCCGGCACGATCGGGATCACACCCGAAGTAAAAATAAGTCCGTTTACTTCGACTGCCTGGGAATATGGTCCGATGGCTGCCGGTGCCTTATCCGTTGCTATTATTTTTTTCATAGAATGTCACACCTTCCTATCTTATTTTCCTTTACAGTATAACGCAAAGTTTCTCAGAATTCACTAGTTTTTTTCTAAAAAAAATAGTATACTTATGCTTAAACGAATTCCGATTAGAAAAGAGATGATGTTTTCATGTATAGTTATAAAAACCGGGTAAGTTACAGCCAGCTTGACAAAGAGGGCAAATTGGGCGTTTCCAATGTGGTGGATGCCATGCAGGACTGCTGTTTGTTCCACAGTGAAGATATCGGCCACGGTGCCTTGAAACTGCTGGAGAAAAACCGCGCCTGGCTGGTCAGTGCCTGGCATATCGTATTTAAGCGGCGGCCGCTGTTGGGAGAACGCTACACCACTTACACCTGGCCTTATAAATTCCAGGGGATCTGGGGATGCCGTAATTTCTGTATGCGCTCCCAGGAAGATGAGGTACTCGCCTATGCGGATTCCCGCTGGTTTTACTTTGACAACCAGTCCGGCAAGCCGGCTCACATTGATGCCGAGGAGATCGAGGCCTATGAGACGGAGCCTGCCTATGATATGGAGTATGGTTCCCGGAAGGTAAAATGCAGCCTGCCCCTCACTCTGGTGCAGGAAGTGCCGGTATGCGAAAATTATCTGGACACCAACCGTCATGTAAACAACGGCCAGTATGTGCGGATGGCTGTGAATGTGCTTCCTGTGGGCTATGAAGTGTCCGAACTGAGAGCTGAGTTCCGGCTGGCCGCCAAAATGGGGGACACCCTTTATATCCGCACTGCCCGGGACGATGAGCATTTTTATGTTGTTTTAACCGACGCCGATGAAAACCCTTATTTTCTGTGTGAGTTTTCCGGCAGTGTAAAAGCCTGACCACCGACAGATAGAATGGAGATGACTATGAATACAGAACAATTATTATTAGGAACCACTGCCAACTTATATGTGCTTCGCTTCAGCCGCTTTGGCGTGTACTTAGGATCCGGCACAGACCGGGATTTCGAGGTTCTGCTGCCAAACAACCAGGTTTCGGATTCCTTGGAAAAAGGGGACAAGATCGATGTCTTTTTGTACAAAGATTCTGAGGATCGTCTCATTGCCACTACGGCGGTGCCTTATTTGCAGATGGGGGAAGTGGCCGCTTTGAAGGTAAAAGACATTACCAATATTGGTGCTTTTCTGGACTGGGGCCTTGCGAAAGATCTGTTCCTGCCTTTCAAAGAGCAGACAGCCCGTGTACGGATGGGTGACACTGTTTTGGTCACTCTGTATATAGATAAAAGCGAACGCCTCTGTGCCACCATGAAGATCTATGATTATCTATCCTGCGAAAGTCCATATAAAAAGGGAGACAAAGTACATGGACGGATTTATGAGATTACCGACAGTTTTGGCTGTTTCGTAGCGGTAGACGATGAATTTTCCGCCCTGATCCCTCACAACGAAATGACCAGGGAGTTAAAGGTAGGAGAAGAAGTGGACGCCCGGGTGAAAGAAGTCACCGAAGAGGGCAAACTTACTTTAAGCCTGCAGGAAAAGGTAAAAGTTCAGATGGGTATGGATGCAGAGCGTATCTACAGCCGTCTGGAAGAAGCCGGCGGATACCTGCCGTTCCATGACAAGACCTCTCCGGAGATCATCAAGCGGGAGTTTCAGATCAGTAAAGCTGCTTTCAAACGTGCCATCGGCCGTCTCATGAAACAGAAAAAAATACAGATCAAAGAGGATGGTATCCACCGTCTCTGATCTGCCTTGGATGAGTTAGAGGGCTTCTTCCCCGACGGAAAGAAACCCTCTTTTATTTTACTTTTTAAATCTCATTTTCTCCTCGGTACTTCTCAGTCTGCTAGGCGTTGTGGCCACTGGTTTGTCCTGGATACCGGCTGCTTTTTTCAAGCCTGCTGCCATCTGGTTGCGGCAGGCATCGCAGTAACGGCCGGTCTTAATAGTAACACCACAGCACTCACAAGGCAGACCGATGGGTGAATCGTCGGAGAAAACCAGTCTCTCCTCACGGATCCAGCGGTGGATCTGACGCACTGACACTTTCATTTCCTGAGATAATGTGGTGATATCCACATTTGGATGCTCTCTGACATATTTTTTAACCTCTACAAAATGGTCATTCATCGCCTTCTGGCAGGCAGGGCACAACCTGTCCCCCCGGATGTAATTGAATAATTTTCCACAATGTGAACATGCTAATATTTCCATATTCGTTCCCTCCTTTGATTAACGGCCTTCCTCATATAGATTCCTCACTTCCAATACACAGGCAGGCAAAATATATATCCTCTGCCCCTGCTTGCCGCAGGGCCGATCCACACGCTTCCAGGGTAGACCCGGTAGTGTAAATATCATCCATCAGCAAAATCCTCTTCCCCTGTATCTGCTTCATGGCGGACGCCGGTACTTCAAAGACATCGCTTAGATTGTGCCGTCTTTGTTTGTCGTTTAACTGATTCTGTGGTCTGGTGTTTTTCAGGCGGATCAGACCGGATTCCATCACAGGGATTTTTAACGCCTGTGCCACATACCCGGCAAGTTTTTCTGCCTGATTGTACCCCCGGAACCACAGCCGCCTCCGGTGCAGCGGCACTGCCATTACCACATCCGGCTGCCAGGCGGCGATCTGTCTTCCTTTATGCTTTATCAGTTCTCTGCCAAACACTTCGCTTAACACGGACTGACCCGTGTATTTATAAAGGTGCATCATCTGCTTTCCTTTATCATCATATACCCACAGTGCTGTCCCCTGCCGCAGCTGGCTGTCCCGCCGGCCGCAGTCATAACAAAGTTCTACTTTTTCCGATGCAACAGGCTTACCGCAGTGCTTACAGCACGGTTCCTCTACCCAGATCAGATTTTTATAACAATCCGGGCAGAATACATCTTTTTCATCTGCCGTCTTTGCCGATCCACAGACCGGGCATTTCTTTGGATACAAAAGATGGATAAGGCTCATGTTTACTCCTCCTTTATTATAACATAGATGTTTTTTTCATGCACCTATTTTCCCTCAATTTCCTGAATCCTGCCTGCCAGGGATGAATACCTGAGCTGTTCGGACTGGTTCTTGATCATATTCTGTACCGTCTCACGGCTTCCTACAATGGTGACACATTTTTTGCCACGGGTCACAGCCGTATACAGGATGTTCCGGTTCATGAGGGGCCTTGGTCCCGCCAGAAGAGGCAATACCACCGCCGGGTACTCGCTTCCCTGAGATTTATGTATGGTGATGGCGTAGGCCAGTTCCAGTTCATCCAGCTCCCCCTGGGAATAGGTCACATACTTTTCCTCATCAAACAGCACCGTCACTTGCTTGTTGTAGGCATCAATTTCCTGGATGATACCGCAGTCTCCGTTAAAGACGCCACTGCCTTCCTCTACGCAATAGCCATTGTATCCACGGATTTCCCATTTGATCTGATAGTTGTTCTTCATCTGCATGACTTTGTCCCCCTGGCGGAACAACACGCCATGACTTTCTATCTGCGGTTTTCCCGGTGCCTCCGGATTTAGATACCTCTGCAGTACTTCATTGCACCGGTGAACCCCCAGTTCGCCTTTTTTCATCGGAGTCAGCACCTGTACATCAAAAGGGGTACAATGGGTGTATTTTGGCATGCGGTCCCTCACCAGCCAGAGCATCACCTCAAGCACTCCGTGGCTGTCGTCCCGCTTCAGGCAGAAAAAGTCCTTGCTCTGATTGTCCAGGGAAATAGGCTCTCCGGCATTGATCTTATGGGCATTGACGATAATATCGCTTTCTGCCGCCTGCCGGAAGATCCTTGACAGTTTTACCACATTGAAGCAGTGGGACTGGATAATGTCTTTTAGCACATTTCCCGGTCCTACGCTGGGAAGCTGGTTCACATCTCCTACCAGGATCAGCCGGGTTCCTACTGCCACAGCCTTTAGGAGGCTGTGAAACAGGTAAATATCCACCATAGACATTTCATCGATAATGATCACATCCGTCTCCAGAGGATTCCATTCGTTTCTTCCAAACTGCTCGGTCCCTCGGTCAACATTCTCTTCCTGTTCTCCCGGTGCACCGTTGTACTCCAGCATGCGGTGTATGGTCTGGGCCTCACAGCCGGTGGCTTCGGTCATTCTCTTGGCCGCACGGCCGGTAGGGGCCGCCAGCATAATGCTCATGCCCTGCTTTTCGAAACAGCGGATGATCATGTTGATGGTTGTGGTCTTTCCGGTTCCCGGCCCACCGGTCACTACCAGAAGTCCGCTGTGCATGGCTTCTTTCACGGCGATCCTCTGCTGGTCGTCCAGTTCCAGTTCTTCCTGGGCCTCCAGACTAGCGATCTGTTTCATGGCGTACTCTTCATCTCTCTCCAGCGGGATATTCAGATCCCACAGCATCCTGGCACAGTTTAGTTCTGCGTAATAAAGGGTCGGCAAATATACATTCCTCTCTTCCGAGACAATTACCACACGCTGTATCTCCATCTCTTCCAACACCGTCATAACCTGCTCTGCCGTAACTTCCAGACGGTAGACTGCTTCTTTCAAAAGCATGGGCTCCGGCATATACACATAGCCTTCATTGGTGCCAAGCCCCAGCACATACAAGATCCCCGCCCGGATCCGGTTGGGATCGTTCAGGGCAAAACCCGCTTTCTTCGCTATGTCGTCTGCGATCTTGAATCCGATCCCCTGGATATCCTCTGCCAGTTTGTAAGGAGTTTCTTTAACTACTCCGTACAGATCTATGCCATAGGTTTTGTAGATTTTCACAGCCAGTTGGTTGGAAATCCCGTAATCCTGCAAAAAAATGGTGGCACTGCGCATTTCTCTTTTTTCTTCAAACTGCTCCCCGATGCTGCGGGCCATTTTCTCACTGATTCCCTTTACTTCTGCCAGCCGCTCCGGTTCCTGCTCAATGATTTCAAAGGTTTTTCCGCCGAACTTATCCACGATCCGCTTGGCCAGTCCTCCTCTGACGCCGGCAATGGCACCGGATCCCAGATACCGCAGCATAGCCGTCTCATTGTCCGGGGCCTGCACCTCAAAACTTCTCACCTTCAACTGTTCCATATACACCGGGTGCTGCACCATTTCCCCCGTTACCTTTACATACTCTCCTTCGTTGATAAATGGCAGGGTGCCTACGCAGGTTTCTTCCTCCCCATCGGACTGCTCCAGCTCAAATACCGTATAGCCATTCTCCACATTTCTATAGATAATATTGGTTACATACCCTTTTCGTTCTTCCATGGTATACTCCTTTTCCACATAGTAAAAAACTCCCCTTCATGTGTTGAAAATCATAACACACGAAAGAGAGCCTGTAAATGGAAACTTAGGTTACACCTGTGTTCCCTCATTTTTCTTAATCGCATTGTACAGCTGATCTGCCAGCCCGATAGACTGTCCACTGTTTGTCATGGACTCAGCAATGGTCTGGATATAGTTGTCATGGAACATATCCACATACTGACTGCTGGTACTGTCGTCATCCTCGTCCTCTGTCAGGATCTTGGATGCCTTCTCCATATTTTTGTACATCTGCTCGATCATATAAGATTCAAACTGCTTGCATGCCTCCATAGTTTCATCGTCTGTGGAAGCATTCTGAATCTGGGAAGACAATTTGTCCGCAGCGGATGCCGAGGCATCTGTGCTGTAATTGGTCAAATATGTATTATCTACTGAAATCGCCATCACTACGCCTCCTTATCATGAACGAAGATTGTTGGCCTGCTGCAGCATCTGGTCGGATGCTGTGATGGCCTTGGAGTTCATTTCATATGCTCTCTGGGCGATGATCATGTTGACCATTTCGTCTGCTGCCTGTACATTGGATGCCTCCAGATAGCCGGACTTGATCAGAGATCCCAACTGTGAAGCGTTGTAGATCGTAGCCTGTCCGGACGCATCGCTCTCCAGATAATTGGAATCCGAACTCTTGGTCAAACCTCCTGCGTTCGGGAAGTTTGCCAGTCCGATCTGCACCCCAATGTTCTGCTGGTTACCGGTGTTATCCGGATATGTAAGATTTCCATACTGGTCTACGCCAAGTTTGCTTGTACGGTATGTACGATCCAGCACAATAGCATTTCCGTTTGTATCCAGTACCGGATGACCTGCACTGTCTGTCAAGGCGATCCCATCTGTCGTAATAGACATATTGAAATGACCATTTCTCGTATAAGCGGTGGAACCGTCATCCTGCTTTACCATAAAAAATCCATCTCCCTGGATGGCATAATCAAACTCACCATTGGAAGCATTCAGTGCTCCCTGGGTAAAATCCGATGAAATGGATGCTATCCTGGTTCCCAGTCCTACCTGTGCACCAATCGGCTTCGCCTCTCCCGTAGAAGTAGTAGTCTTCTGCTGCATGGTCTGGTAGATCAATGATTTAAAATTAGCCGCCTGTGTCTTATATCCGGTTGAGTTGATATTTGACAGGTTGTTGGCAATTACATCTAAGTTACTCTGCTGCCCGATCATTCCACTGGCAGCGGTCCATAATGAACGCATCATACGTCAAGACACCTCCTTGATCAGCCGTTCAATCTTCCTACAGAATTCACAGCACGGTCCAGCATGCTGTCATATGAACGGATCACTTTCTGATTTGCTTCATAAGCTCTTGTTATAGTAATCATATCGACCATTTCTTTTACAACATTAACATTTGACTGCTCCGTATATCCCTGGATCGTCTGAGCACTGGTATCCTTTTCCGTTGCTCCATCCACCGGTTCATACATGGTATCACCATATTTTTTCAGATAATCATAATCCTCAAAATCCACCAGTTTTAATGTGTCAATGTTCTGGCCGTCTGCTGTGATCACACCATTTGCCGATATACTGATGTTTTTGGCATCAGTGGGGATGTGGATGTCTCCACCCTGTCCCTGTACAGCGTTGCCTTCACTGTCCACCAGCAATCCATCCTTGGTCAAGGTAAACTGTCCGTTTCTCGTATAACGGGTGTGCACATTTCCATTTTTGTCTGTCACATTTACGGTAAAAAATCCACTGCCGCTCAACGCCACATCCAGGCTGTTGCCTGTCTGGCGGATCGATCCCTGTGAATAATCCGTATAAACTTCGCCAATCTTCACTCCCAGACTCAAGTGTCCAATGGCTTCGTTGTGGTAAGCTTCCGATCCATCTCTTACCTTGATCGCCAACACCTGGTCAAATGCCTGACTGGTTACCCGGTCATCTTTGAATCCGACGGTGTCTGCGTTGGCCATGTTATTGGAAATAACATCCAGCCTTTTCTGCTCGTTGACCATCCCTGTCCATCCGGTATACAGACCTCGTAACATAACATTCCTCCATTCTTACAAACCCCAAAGATCCGAATTAATCTTCCGGACCGTTGTTTCCACTTAAGAATTCTACATATTTTCCTGTTCCAATGGCAACGGCAGTCATCGGCTCTTCCGCTGTCATAGTTGTAATTCCTGTCTTAGATTCAATCAATTCTTCCAATCCATACAAAAGACTTCCGCCTCCGGTAAGGACGATACCACGGTCTGCAATATCTGCTGCCAGTTCCGGCGGTGTCTTTTCCAGTACACTGTGAACTGCCTCTACAATCTGGGAGGTAGTATCTTTCAGTGCTTCTTCTGTCTCTTCGGATGTAACGGTGATGGTCTTTGGCAGACCTGTCACTAAGTTTCGTCCTCTTACATCCACAGACACACTTTCCGGCCGTGGATAGGCTGTTCCGATACGGATCTTGATATCTTCGGCAGTTCTTTCACCAATCAGAAGATTGTGTTTCTTTCTCATATAACGAACGATGGCATCATCAAAGTCGTCTCCGGCGATCTTGATGGATGTACTTACAACGGTACCTCCCAGAGAGATAACCGCGATATCTGAAGTACCACCACCGATATCTACAATCATGTTTCCACAAGGTCTGGCAATGTCAATTCCGGCACCAATGGCAGCTGCAATCGGCTCCTCAATGATCCTTACATCTCTGGCTCCTGCCTGGAAACCGGCATCTTCTACTGCCTTTCTCTCAACCTCTGTTACCTGGCTTGGTACACAGATGCTCAGAAGTGGCTTGCGCAGACGCTGTTTGCCTACGGCCTTCTGGATAAAATATTTAAGCATTTTTTCAGTTACTGTATAATCAGAAATAACGCCCTGTCTCAATGGACGGACGGCAACGATATTTCCCGGTGTACGGCCTAACATAAGGCGTGCTTCTTCACCGATTGCTTTGATGCGGTTGGTATCCCGGTCAAATGCAACTACACTTGGCTCTTTCAGTACTACCCCTTTACCTTTTACATATACAAGGATACTTGCTGTACCCAAATCGATTCCTATATCTAAAGCCACGATGATAACTCCTTTCAAAAACTCTCCATGTATCCTTCTAAAAATAGCATATATAGTTTATTATAAACGCTTTTTCTATTTTTTCAAATTATTTTTTTGCAAATCTTACATTTTTCACGAATTCTCGTCTTCTGCGTATGCCGCCTGGAGCATGATGGCACATTCCACACGCTTTCTCTGCAATTCACAGCCGATCTCGTATGGCTTGTTGATATCCTGGTGGCAGTGGTATGCATTGGCTGCACAGCCGCCGCTGCAGTAAAACTTGGCAAAGCAGTTCCGGCACTCTTCTTTGGCATATACATTGCAAAGTTTGAATGTATCTCTCATTTCGATATTCACAATACCGTCGTCCACATTGCCCAGGCAGAATTCTTCTTCTCCTACGAACTGATGGCATGGATACAGATCTCCCCACGGTGTCACAGCCAGGTACTCGGTTCCGGATCCACAGCCGGAAAGGCGCTTGTACACGCAAGGGCCGCCGCTCAAGTCGATCATGTAATGGAAGAAGTTAAATCCTCTTCCCTCTTTTTTCCGTTTCAGCATTTCTTTTGCCAATTCATCGTATCCCTCGCAGATCTGAGGAATATCTTCTTCGCGAATGGCATACGGCTCTTCCGGTCCGGCCACAACCGGCTCCACGGAAATCTGCTCAAATCCTTCATCTGCCAGACTCAGCACATCCTTTACAAAGTCCAGATTGTAATGGGTAAATGTACCTCTTACATAATACTTCTGCTGGTTTCTGCTTTCTGCTACTTTTTTGAATTTATCCAGGATAAAATCATAGCTTCCCTTTCCGTTTTTGAATGGGCGCATATGATCGTGTACTTCTTTTCTTCCGTCGATACTAAGAACAATGTTGTCCATTTCTTTGTTGGCAAATTCGATGACATCGTCTCTCAAAAGCACACCGTTGGTAGTCAGGGTAAAACGAAAATGTTTGTCATGGGTTTTCTCCAGTTCCCGTCCATAGGCTACCAGTTCTTTCACTACATCGAAGTTCATCAATGGCTCGCCGCCAAAGAAATCTACTTCCAGGTTGCGGCGGTTTCCGGAATTGGCTACGAGAAAATCCAGTGCTTTTTTACCGACTTCCAGGCTCATGAGGGAACGGTCTCCCTTGTACTCACCCTCTCCGGCAAAGCAGTAACGGCACGCCAGGTTGCAGTCGTGGGCAATATGCAGGCACAGTGCCTTCACTACCGTCTGGCGTTTCTTGAAGTCGATAACTCCTTCTTTGTACACATCTACGGTAAACAGGGTGCCATTTTCTTCCAATTCATCCAGATCCTCAAATACATCTTTCATATCTTCTGCTGTGATATCCTCTCCGTATTTGGCAAGCATCTTGTCTGTAATCTCCTGCCGGAATCCCTCTTCCTTGCGTCTGTCCTCTGCCTCATTCAGAAGTTCCAAAACATCGTAAACCACATCATCCACTACATGAATGGATCCGCTGTTTACATCTAAAACCATATTATAACCATTATTTTTATATAAATGTACCATGTTTACCTCACATTTTCCTTATAACATACAACGAGGACTTGACCGAAAGTTCCCCTTCAGTCAGCCCTCTCTCTTGAACTATAAATTGCTTCTGATTATTTGTTCTCGCAGCTCTGATTTCCTACTGTACAGGAAGTCTTGCATGCAGACTGACAAGATGTCTGGCACTCGCCACATCCGCCTTTTTTCATAGATTCTTTTAAGTTCTTTGTTGTCAAAGTCTTAATTCTTTTCATGATCTTACCCTCCGTTCGTTGGTTCATACTTTCCACATTGTATCACAGGTGAAAGGTTTTTTCAATAGGCCATTTATTCAGTCAGAAACTTTTTGATCTTTTTCATCTTTTCTTTGGTCATGCGGTATCCATGCCAGTATGCCATCTCCAGGCGGCTGACATTGGACTCAAAACTATTCAGCAGATGGTTCGGCCGAATGATCATAGCCTTTCCTTCTGTTTCTAACTGCTCACAGTATTTGACGGTCTCGTTGTACCGCTCCGGGCGGCTGAAGATCTGCCGTTTCATCTCCGGATAGCGATGTCCCAGCATACGGGCGCCCATTTTATCATACTTGCCAAAATGCTTTACAAATCCCCGGGGCTGGGTCAGCACGATGATGAGCTTGTCACAGCCGTCTTCCAGTGCCTTTTTCGCCGGGATAGGATCTGCGATACCGCCGTCATAATATTTCTGTCCGTCCAGTTCAATGGCCGGGAAAAACATAGGCAGTGCACAGGTGGCACGGAGCATGGTGAAGTCTTTGTCCATGTCCATGGCGTTTTTGTACTCAGCCTGTCCTGTGGCGGCGTTGGTAACCCCCACCAGGCAGGTTCCCTCAAACTTGCGGAAAGTATCCATATCAAAGGGAATCAGTTTGTTCGGGATCTCTCCGAATATAAAATCCAGTCCGAAGAGACTCCGGCACTTTTTAAAATTCTGCCGGCTCATATACCGTTTATCATTTCTATATTTCTGCACGATCTCCAGGTTTCTCTGGGGCTGCCTGGATATATAGGAAACTCCGTCTGCAATGCCGGCTGACACGCCGATGCAGTAGGGAAGCATAATCTTTTCAGACAACAATGCATCCATGACGCCACAACTGAAAATCGGCCGGAATGTTCCGCCTTCTAATACTAATCCTGTCATATCATCCTCCACTCCTTTTCCCCTATTTTAATACGAACAGGGGAGAAGTACAAGCAGTTTTGTGATGGTTTTTGCAGTATTTTTATTCGACTCTGGTCCATACCTGCATTTCATTTTCACCGCGGTTGGCCCAGGTGTAATATGGGATGTAACGAAGTGTCACTTCTTCTCTCTCCGGCTTCTCAAATGCACAATAGAGACTTCCTTTCCCGGCTGTTACCGCTTTTTCCCGAAGTCCGGAAACAGCCAGTCCTACTACCTTGGTTCCCTGGATATCCCGCTCTTCTTCCTGTACTTCTATATTCTGGCGAATCAGCAGTTCGTGAAGGTCTGCACCGTTATCTGTCTCTTCCAGGCAGTATACTACCGGTCCTCTCATAATCGCCACTTTACCAATATCCTCCCTCACCCGGGAGTCTGCCTGCAGCGTGCGGACCTCCATTGGAAAATCAAACTCAACTTTTTCGCCTTTTTTCCATACTTTTGTGATATAGAGATAGCCGTCTTTTTCCTCTGTCTCTGCCCCTTCCAGTCCGGTGGCTTTCATGTCGCGGCACCAGCCAGGCATACGCAGGGCAATGGTAAATTTCTTGTCCGTTCCGGAAGCCTCTACGCTGACCTTGCTGTTCCATGGAAAATCTGCCTTGACCTGGATCGTGGCTGTGTCTTCCCCGATCTTTTTCTCAATAGTGCTTCCCATATACAAATGCACATACAGGGTATCTTCTTTTTCTGTGTAAGCATAAGAACCAATGGAACTAAGAAGTCTTGCAAGGTTCGGAGGACAGCAGGCACATCCAAACCATTTCTGGCGCACCGGTTTCACATGCCATTTTCTTTCGTCCAGCTTACATGCCTTTGGCTGTACTTCCAAAGGGTTTACATAGAAGAAACTTTTGCCGTCCAGTGCCATACCGCTGAGGATTCCGTTGTACAACGCCAGTTCCATCACATCTGCATACTTGCTGACTGCTTTCATTTCCAGCATACGGCGGGCAAAAAACACCAGTCCGATGGACGCACAGGTCTCTGCGTAGGCTGTATCGTTTGGCAGATCAAATGGGAAGGAAAAGGCCTCACCCAGGTGGGTTCCGCCAATACCACCGGTAATATACATTTTTTCTTCTACAATATTGTTCCACAATGTTTCACAGGCATCATACATAGACTGGTCTTCCTTGATGCGGGCCAGGTCTGCCATGCCGGAATACAGGTATACGGCACGAACTGCATGACCGGTGGCCTCTTTCTGCTCCCGCACCGGCAGATGTGCCTGATTATAAAAATATCGGAGATCGTTAATATGTTCTTTGTCCAGTTTTACATCCGGATGATTCTCTTTGTCAAAGTAATATGGACGTTTTCCACGCTCTTCTACAAAGAAACTGCTCAGATCCAGATAGCGTTTTTCTCCTGTCACTTCGTAGAGACGCACCAGTGCCATCTCTGCGATCTCATGTCCCGGATAGCCTTTGCACTTGCCTTCTTCCGGTCCAAAATAGTTATCAATATAGTCTGCAAAACGCATGGTGGCTTTCAGCAGTTTGTCCTTGCCGGTTGCCTGATAATAGGCCACCGCACCCTCTGTCAGGTGTCCGAAGCAGTACAGTTCGTGGTGGTCACGGAGATTGGAGAAAATCTTATCTTTTCCGTTGATGATGTAATAGGTGTCCAGGTATCCATCTTCCTGCTGGGCTGCACAGACGATATCAATGGCCTCATCTGCCAGTTTTTCCAATTCCGGATCCGGGTGCTGGGTCAGGGAGTACGCCACCGCCTCGATCCATTTATAGAAATCGCTGTCCTGGAATACAAAACCGTAAAATTTATCTTCCAGATGATCCGGGTCCTCCGGCAAAGCCTCAAACCCACGGAATGTGTACTTTGGTTCTTCAAAGGAACTTCCTTTTTCTTTACGCTCCTTGTTCTGCTTTCCTGCCACCTTGAAATTCCGCATGCAAAAACTTGGGCTGGCCCCCTCGACACGGTCATTCAACGCATCCCACTGATACGGAATGATCTCCTTGCGGACTAACTCCATTTCATTCTTCCAAAAATTATCTGTAATGTGAACATTTCTCAGGGAAATCGGTTCATTGTAATCTTCGCGATTCATATTAAAAACTCTCCTTTGGCTGGTTTTATTATGTTCCTATGATAGCATAGCCACGGAGTAAAATCCATAGAGATAAGTTCCTATCGGTGTGAAAAGGTTAGTCTCTCCGGGTTTGGGTTTCCAAAGAAGATGATCATGGTCGATACAATACTGGATTGCTTTGTGT
>ULRX01001627.1_pt1 | contig 37549 bp, 29 predicted proteins | sample 1955871 | NCBI WGS metagenome assembly ULRX01 (sample SAMEA4835695, study PRJEB28245) | human gut metagenome | biome: gut microbiome; material: fecal sample | place: Denmark | collected 2008 | reverse complement strand
TTAAGCCGTAAGGCGGGAATTGTGCGGTGTTGCCTTAGGAGTTTATGGTGCGGCTTGCGCCGCGTATTAAAATCATAACACTCTTATACTCTCTCCGTTTCCTCACTTCTAATTATTGCCGCTTCCAAAAATTCCGTCCTTCAACTCCTAACTCCTACTTCCTAACTCCTAACTTATGAACCATCTTCTCCAATCTCAACTCCAATCCTATGCTTCCTCCGGGCTTTACCCCTTGCACATGCCGGGGCACAAGCGGCGGGTGGTGCCGGCACCGGGCCTGCCCGCCGGGTGGGATATGACCGAAGTTCCCGGCGTAGATGACCTGCACGATGCAGACGGCATTTTGGCCGATGCCATGGCCCGCACCGCCGCCTTGTGGGGGGCAAAGCGAACCTGGTATCTGGTCAACGGCTCCACCTGCGGCATTCTGGCCGCCATCCGGGCCGCTGTCGTCAGTTCCGGCCGCACCGCCGTCATCTGCGCGCGCAACTGCCACAAATCCGTTTACCACGCCATTGAGCTCAACCGCTTAACGGCACACTGGCTGGTGCCCCCCGTGGACCCGGCGTTCGGCATTTACGGCAGCATCCCCCCCGCCATGGTAGCGGATGCCCTGCGCGCCTGCCCGGATGCCGCTGCGGTCATCCTTACCAGCCCCACCTATGAGGGTGTTTTGAGTGATCTTGCCGCCATTGCCGCTTTGTGCCACGCCGCCAACGTTCCCCTGATCGTGGACGAAGCCCACGGTGCGCACTATCTGCCACTGGCCGCCGCCCACGGCTGGCAGGGCGGTGCCATTGCTGTCGGGGCGGATGTCATCATTCAAAGCCCGCACAAGACACTGCCCAGCTTGACCCAGACCGCCCTGCTGCACTGGAACAGTTCTTTCATTCCGCCGCAGGAGCTGGAACGCCAGCTGGATGTGTTTGAAACCAGTTCCCCCTCCTATCCGTTAATGGCCAGCCTGGACGGCTGCACCGGCCTGCTGGCCGAACACGGCGATGCCTGGTTTGCCGCCTGGCGTGCCCGCTTGCAGCGGTTCAGCGGCGCTGTGCGCCCACTGCGCCGCCTGCGCGTGCTCTGCCATGGGATGGATGATGTTTCTGCCCACCCCGGCTTTTTTGCCCACGATTCCGGCAAGATCCTCGTCAACGGTGCTGCTGCAGGGTTGACCGGCCCCGCCCTGGCGGAACTGCTGCGCCGGGACTGGCAGTTTGAAACCGAGATGTCCTGTGGTGCCAACGTGCTGGCCATGACCTCCCCCTGCGATGAAGAAACCGCCCTTGACCGTTTTGCCGCTGCCCTGTTGGTGATCGATGCTGCGGCGGCGCAGAACGCTCCCCTGCCCGCCTCGGCGCAGGTGCTGCCCACCCCCGGCCCAGCCGCCTGTTCCATCGCACAGGCGCTTTTTGCCCCGCACACCGCGTTGGCACTGCAACATGCCGTTGGCCGCACCTCGGCGGAGTATGTCTGGGCATATCCGCCGGGCGTTCCGCTGCTGGCACCGGGCGAAGTGATCACTCCGGAATTCATCGCGGCCTGCACCGCCCTTGCTGCCTGCGGCACCCACCTGCACCACACTGGCCTTGGCGGTGGCTCCACTTTGGATGTTCTGTCATAGCACCATTCCTGTTGTGGGCAAAAAACTGCCCGCCTCCCCGCAAAAATCCCCGCTTTTGCTTGACAAACCCTATGGTTTCCGTGTATATTTAATATAATCTATATTTATAGAAGAGGTGAAATTTCATGAAGCACATTCAGACTCTGAACACCCGCGATATGGCTAAGAGCCTCCAGAACGGCGGCTGCGGCGAATGCCAGACTTCCTGCCAGAGCGCCTGCAAGACCAGCTGCGGCATTGCCAACCAGCCTTGCGAGAAGAAGTAATTTTTACTTGAACTGGCTTTCTGCCGGGACTGCCTTTTACCAAAAAGGCGCTCCCGGTTCTTTTTATGTAACCCCACTTTGATTCGGATATGAGGAATAGTATGATCCATCAATATAAACTCAACGGCTACAACATTGTGCTGGATGTCTACAGCGGCAGCGTTCACGCCGTAGACGAACTGGCGTATGCCGCCATCGCTCTGGTCGATGCCGGCCACCCCCGCGCAGAAGCTGCCGACCTGCTGGCAAAGAAATATGCTGACCATCCCGAAGTGACCGCCGAGGACATCAACGATTGCTTTGACGATATCGAAGAACTGAAGGCCGATGGCAAGCTGTTTGCCGAAGATATTTACGCTGACCATGCCTTTGACTTCAAGAATCGTTCCACCGTTGTCAAGGCACTCTGCCTGCATGTGGCCCACACCTGCAATCTGAACTGCGAATACTGCTTTGCCGCCCAGGGCAAGTTCCACGGCCAGTCCGGCCTGATGAGCTTTGAGACCGGCAAGCGTGCGCTGGATTTCCTGGTGGAGCACAGCGGCACCCGCCACAACCTGGAGGTTGACTTTTTCGGCGGCGAACCGCTGATGAACTTTGAGGTCTGCAAACAGCTGGTTGCCTATGCTCGCAGCATTGAAAAAGAAAAAGGCAAGAACTTCCGCTTCACCCTGACCACCAACGGCATCGGCATCACCGATGAAGTCATTGAGTGGGCCAACAAAGAGTGCTACAACGTGGTTCTTTCTCTGGATGGCCGCAAGGAGATCAACGACCGTTTCCGCAAGGATATTGCAGGCCGCGGCAGCTATGACCGCATTGTGCCCAAGTTCCAGCAGCTGGTCAAGGCCCGCGGCGGTAAGGGCTACTACATGCGCGGCACCTTCACCCATTACAACACCGATTTCACCAACGACCTGTTCCACATGGCGGATGATCTCGGCTTTGACGAGCTTTCCATGGAGCCGGTCGTGAGCAAGGCCGGCAGTCCCGAAGCCCTGACCGAAGCCGACCTGCCCATCCTGTTTGACCAGTATGAGCTGCTGGCCAAGGATATGCTCCGCCGTGAAAAAGCCGGTCATCCCATCACCTTCTACCATTACATGATCGACTTGGCCCATGGCCCCTGCATCTACAAGCGCATTTCCGGCTGTGGTTCCGGCACCGAATATATGGCCGTTACCCCCTGGGGCGACCTGTACCCCTGCCATCAGTTTGTCGGCGACCCGGATTACAAGCTGGGCGATATCTGGAACGGCGTTACCAACACCGAACTGCGGGATGAATTCAAGCTGTGCAACGTGTACGCCCGCCCCGACTGCAAGGATTGCTGGGCACGCCTGTACTGCGCGGGCGGCTGCGCCGCCAACGCCCTGCACGCCACCGGCGATATCCACGGTGTGTATGAATATGGCTGCGAAGTGTTCCGCAAGCGCATTGAATGTGCCCTGATGATCAAAGTAGCCGAAAGCCTTGATCCCGAGCTGGCAGGCCGCGCCGCAACGGCAGCTCCTGCCACCGACGAGGACTGTGGCGACTGTTCCTCCTGCGAATAATTTCCTTTTCCCAGGGTGTATCTGAAAAGTCGAAAATATCGGCTGTTTCTTTGTTTTCAGATACACCTTAACCGCCGAGCCAGCAAAATCGGCGTTTCTTGTTTATCCCCGCACCAAATCTTCCATCAAATTCATCTGGCAAAGCCGGAATAAGGAGCGTAACTTGTATGGAATACCGTGTCTGCCGCAATAACCCTGCCCCCTATAATGACCTCAGCGGCAAAATCAGCCTGCTGGGTCTTGGCACCATGCGCCTGCCCCTGCGGGACGCCGCCGACCAGACCAGCATTGACGAGGAAAAGGCACAGGAGATTTTTGATTATGCCTATGCCCACGGCGTAAACTATTTCGATACTGCCTACCCCTACCACGGCGGCATGAGCGAAAAGTTCTGCGGCAAAGCTCTGGCCAAGTATCCCCGCGCCAGCTATCACCTTGCCAGCAAACTGCCCGGCTGGCTGTTGAAATGCGATGAGGATGTGCCCCGTATTTTTAACGAGCAGTTGGCCAACTGCCGCACTGATTACTTTGATTTTTACCTCGCTCACTCTGTGCATGAAAGCAGCTGGCCCAATTACGCCAAGTACCACGCCTATGACCAGCTGAACGAGCTGCGCAAGGCGGGCAAAATCAAGCGGCTGGGCTTTTCTTTCCATGGCAGCGCTGAGCAGCTGGCAGAGATCCTTGCTGCAGGCGATTGGGATTTTGTACAGCTGCAGCTCAATTATTTTGACTGGGACTATCAGCAGAGCCGCAAAAAATACGAGCTGTGCGCCGCTGCCGGGCTGCAGGTCATCGTTATGGAGCCGGTGCGCGGTGGGATGCTGAACACCCTTTGCCCCGAAGCCGCCGCTCTGCTGCATCAGGCCGCCCCGGAAAAGAGCCTGGCCAGCTGGGCCATTCGCTGGGTTGCCAGCCTGCCCAATGTGCTGTGCGTACTTTCCGGCATGACTACCCTGGAGCAGGTACAGGATAACGTGGCTTCCATGGATCCCTTTATTCCGCTTTCCACCACCGAGCAGGATACCCTCGCCCGTGCGCTGGATGTGTTCAAGGCCCAAAAGCTTGCCCCCTGCACGGCCTGCAAGTACTGCATGCCCTGCCCCGCCGGGGTCAACATTCCGGGCATGCTGCACGCCTGGAACGAATACCGCCTGCTTGGTGACCGCCTCGCCACCCTAAAAGAGGAATATGAGGACGCCCCCGCCGCCACCCGCGCCGAGCATTGCATCAAGTGCGGTGCCTGCCTGCCCAAATGCCCCCAGCACATCGACATCCGTTCCATGATGAGCATCATCTGCGATACGCTGTGATTTTTGGATTTACGGGGGATTTTTCCAACCTTTTTGAAAAAAGGCTTCGGTGAAAACCTTTAATCCAATAGGTACAATCGTATAAATAAGGCGCACCACGGGGATTATTCTGTGGTGCGCCTGTTTTTTGTTGTTCCTGTCTAAGATCCCTGCCTATGCGGAATTACAGCAGGTTCAACCCTTGCCACGAACTTTTTCCCGCCGTCCCATTTCGAATTCCTAATTTCTCATTTCTAAGGCAATACCGCATAATTCTAAGTGCCGATACGGCGAGCGAGGTGCGGCAGATGCCAAGCCAAAAGCGCAGATAATACTGGATGCTGCAAAGGTGAGCGCCGCCAGTGGCGGAAACAGCGAACCGAAGCAGGGGCAGCGGTCGCAGAGTGCGAGGGGCTTTTGCCCCCGAAGCACGATGCGGGTACCGCAACCCGACATTATCGAGCATTTTGGCAACGCAGATGCCGTGCCGCAGCTGCCGGAGCGGTGCTTAAGCCGCAAGGCGGGAATTGTGCGGTGTTGCCCTAATTCCTAATTTTTCCCCTCTCCGCGTAAAATGCCAAAAGCCCGATGTCAACACGGCATCGGGCTTTTGGATTTTCTGCATATAAAACGTTAATTTACTTATCCTGCGCGTTATGCTTCGCGGCAAACGGCAGCTTGCCATAGATTCCGCCGGTCGTCTCCTTGGCGGCACAGATTTTATCTGCCAGGCACACCAGCCACGCTTCACGGCAGGTGGGTGGGATGGGGGTTAAGGGGAACATGTGCTTTTTGATGATCTCCCGCTCCACCGGGGTCAGTTTCCAATCCTCGCTTGCGTTGTGCAGGGCGGTGCCTGGGTGGGTAAAACCGTGCCAGTGGTGGCCGTTGGCTTTATCGTGCCAGTCATACAAAAAGTAATCATGCAGCAATGCACCGCGGATCAGCGCCCGCTCGTTTACGCGCAGGTGCAGCGTTTCCGCCAAGACGCAGGCGGTATCCGCCACGCTGACGCAGTGGGCATACACGCTGACCTTGCCGTGCTGGATGCACCGCCGGGTTGCCGTGTAGCGGCCCTCTTTTTCCAGCCGGGCGGCTGCGGCTGCCACGCGGGCTTCGATTGCCCTGCGGCGTTCCCCGCTCAACTGAAGGTCACCACATCATCACGCGGGGCCGCGGCAGGCTCCACGTTGATGGCCGTCAGCACCGGGCCGACAGAATCCGGGGTCTGGCCCTTGTAAATCGGGTGGTATTTCAGGTTCACCTTTGCCGTTACCGTGATCCAGTCACGCTGCTTCAGGTTCTTGTACTCCGCGTACTTGCAGGGGAAGCCCACAAACTGGATATCCTGCACGCAGCAGGTCATGGCAAAGCGGCCGGGCACAAAGCTGTCCTTGCCGGCGCGGTTGGTCTGGCACACCTGAGCCAGGAATTTCACCGTTTTGCCGTCGTACTTCTGCATCTCATCCATGCAGTCCATATACCACACGCCAAAGAACTCTTCGGGAATCTCGATCACCGGGGCGTTTACATCGAACGGCAGCGGGTCCGGGATATCGTCATAGGCAACGCTGCCATCCTTGAACTCATAGGCGATATCGCAGCGGCGGCTGGCCTGGCGCACCAGCTTGTGGATCAGCTGGTGGCTTTCGTCATCGTTTACCGCCTCGGCACGGTTCACCACCAGCAGCTCGCTGCCGCGCAGCTTGTCCAGCAGCAGGCCGCGCATGGCATTGTCGTTGGCATAGGTCTTGATGGTAGTGCCGTCTGCTGTGGCCAGGCACTGGTAAATCAGCCAGTTATCCGGCAGGGCATCGTACAGCTCCTGCACCAGCCACATGCCGTTGTATTCAATGATCACACGCCCACAGTCAGACTTTTCAGCCAGCTGCTGCAGGTGTTCGCGGTTCAGTTCCGCTTTGTCCTCAATGGTGGCAACGGTCACGCCGCCAAAGGCAAATCGCTCGGAATCATATTCCTCTTCGCCTTCCTCACAGATCAACAGCAGCGTTTTGTCGCCGGAATCAAACTGCGGGTCCTCCATTGTTTCCTGAATAAACTTGGTTTTGCCGCTTTCCAGCATACCCACAAAGAGGTAACAGGGAATCTCTTTCTGCGCCATGTTTTACTCCTTTACAAATCAGGCGTGGAACAGCTCTTCCACCTCATGTTCCTTCAGCTGGGAACCGATCACGCACACCTTGCCGGTAACATCGGGGCCGCAGGTGCGGATCTCATGCTCACCGGGCACCATGTCGAACTCGTACCAGGTGTCGCCGCCGTCCACAATGCCCTTGGCACGCAGCACAGCGCCGTACTCGCCGGAATCCAGCGTGGTCAGGATGCTCTCCAGCTCGTCATGGCTGTACTTGTGGGCAGTCTCGTGGCCCCAGCTGGTGAACACTTCGTCTGCATCGTGGTCATGATGATGGTGATGATGGCCGCAGCAGCACTCGCCGTCATGGTGGTGATGCTCGTGTTCATCCTCATCATCGTCGTCATCATGGTCGTGGTGGTGATGGCAGCATTCGTGGCCGTGGTCATCATCCTCGTCATGATGGTGGTGATGCTCGTGCTCATCCTCATCATCGTCGTCATCATCATGGTCGTGGTGATGGTGGCAGCACTCGTGGCCGTCCTCATCATGGTCATGGTGGTGGTGATGATGCTCTTCCTCATCCTCGTCCGCATGGGCAGCATTGGAAGCCTGTGCTTCGCTCAGAAGCTCGGCAACCAGGTCGCGCTTACCATCCATAACGGAAACGATCTGTGCACCGGTCAGTTCGTTCCAATCGGTGGTCACAATGGTGGCGGTGGGGTTCTTTTCCTGGATCAGGGCAACGGCTGCGGCAACCTTCTTCTCGTCTGCGCTGCCGGTGCGGCTCAGGATGATGCAGGATGCGTGGCTGATCTGGTCATCATAGAACTCGCCAAAGTTCTTCATATACATTTTGACCTTGTTCACATCGGCCACAGTCACAAAGCTGTTCAGGCTGACCGGCAGGGTCTCGCCCACACCCTCAACAGCACGGGTCACATCACTCAGCTTGCCAACGCCGGAAGGCTCGATCAGGATGCGGTCAGGGTGATAAGTCTCCACGACCTTTTTCAGTGCCTCGCGGAAGTCGCCCACCAGGGAGCAGCAGATACAGCCGGAGTTCAGCTCGTTGACCTGAATGCCAGCCTCACGCATAAAGCCGCCGTCAATGCCGATCTCGCCGAATTCGTTTTCGATCAGCACAATCTTTTCGCCCTGGAACGCTTCCTTGATGAGCTTTTTGATCAGGGTCGTTTTGCCTGCACCCAAAAAGCCGGAGAAAATATCAATTTTAGTTACCTGTTCTGCCATGGTAATATTCCCTTCTATCTTAAAGTTTGTCTGTGTTGTTAGCAATCTTGTTTTCTTACTGCTAACCTTATTATATCAAACCCGTCAAGAGCTTTTCGCCCATTTGGGCCTGCCAAAATTTGAAATTTTTGAAAACTTCTTGCCCTGTCAGCGCCTTTTTACCGCGGCGTTTCCCCCGTTTGCTGCAAAATCCTCTCACCTTTCAGCAGTTTGCCCGAAAAATCGCCCAGTATCGCCTGAAAAACCGTTTTTTCTATTGAATTTTGCGCCGGGCGCGTGTTACACTTGATGTATGCTGTTTTTACCGGAATTTTGCCTTGTTCACGCCCTGTTTTGGAGGTGAGCACCTTGCCCGCTGCCCCTGCATCCCGCGCCGCCGGGCGCGAAGTGACCCCCGTGGAACTGTTCCGCCTGCTGCCCGCCCATTTCGCCGCGGTACTGGTTTGTACCCTGCTGGGAGGCATTCTGGCCTTTGCTGCCGCACGCCTTGCCCCGCGCAGCTACCAGGCCGAAGCCCAGCTGTATGTTGCCGCCGCACAGGAAGGGCTGACCTCCGGCTATGCGGAACTGCAATTAACGGCTGATTATCAGGAGCTTTTGACCAGCCGCACCATGCTGGAATCTGTTATTTCCACCCTTGGCCTTTCCACGGATACTGCCCACTTAAAAGACCAGATTACCATTCTGCACCCGGCAGATACCCATATTCTGCGCATTGTTGCGGCCGATTCTTCCCCACAGCGCGCAGCAGATATTGCCAACGCACTGGCTGCCCTTGCGTTGGATGATCTCTCTGCCCGCATGGGCACCACCCCGCCCCGCCTGGTGGAGCAGGCAGCCCCGCCGCAGTGCTTTTCCGGGCCGGGGGCTGTGTTCCACGCAGCGTTTGGCGCTGGCATCGGCTTTTTGCTCTGCTTTGCTTTCCTCTGCCTGCATTACCTGCGGGATGACCACATTTATACGGCGGACGATCTGACCCGTTGCCTTGGCTCTTCGCCGCTGGCCTGCATCCCGGATGCCACGCCCCGCCGCCTCCATACCCGGAAAGGCGGCCGCCCATGAAAGAACTTGCTTTGAACCACCTGCCGGAGCTGACACCCCGGACGGTTGAATCCCTGAATCTGCTGCGCCTGCGTCTGGAACAGACAGCCCCAGACGCCAAAATCATTCTGCTCACCAGCACTACCCCGCAGGAAGGTAAAACTACTCTGGCTTTGCAGTTCTGGCAGCTGCTTGCCGGGCTTGGCCGGCGCTGCCTGCTGGTTGACGGTGACCTGCGCCATTCCGGCATCTGCCGCCAGTGCGGGCTGACCGGTGAACACAAAGTGCCGGGTCTGGCACACTATCTTTCCGGCAGCGTTCCTCTGGAGGAAGTTCTCCACCACACCGAGATCCGCGGCACCTGCCTGGTTCCGGCCTCCGGCACCACCAGCCGCCCGGCCCTGCTGCTGGAACACCCCCGCTTTGCCCGCATGGTGGAAAGCTGTGCACCAAAGTTTGCTTATCTTTTGGTCGATGCTCCAGCCCTGAGCGAATGCAGTGACGCTCTCAGCCTTGCCAAGGTATGTGACGGTGCCCTGCTTGTGGTACAAAGCGGCGGCGTTACCCACCAGGAGCTGCGCCAGGCGGCTCACCTTCTGCAGGGCTGCGGCCTGCCGCTGCTGGGCACTGTGCTGAACCGCACCCCGTATTGACCTTTTGTGAAAACATGTTAGAATGGACTTGTTCAACATTCTGCATATAAGGAGAGGACTATTTTGACGACCAATGAAAAAATCGCCGCTCTGCGCGCCGCTGCCCAGGCAGCCGGTGCCCACGGTGTTTTGCTGATGACCAGCGACCCCCACTCCAGTGAATATCTGCCCGCTTATTACAACAGCCTGCCGTTTTTCTCCGGCTTTACCGGCGAGAACTCCACCCTTGTTGTCACCCTGACCGGCAGCGCCCTGTGGTGCGATGGCCGCTTTTATGTTCAGGGTGACCGTCAGCTGGCCGGTACCGAAATTGAGTGCATGCACGCCGGTTCCGCCGGGGTGCCCACCGTGGAAGAGTACCTGACCGCCCATTTTGCCGCAGGCCAGACCCTGCTGCTGGATGGCAGCTGCGTGCCTGCCACCATTGCCAACGGCTATGCCGCCGCTCTGGCCAAGAGCGGCGCCAAGCTGGAAAGCAAGGATATCGTCTCCCCCCTGTGGGAGAGCCTGACCACCCGCCCCAGCCTGCCCAACACCCCCTGCGAGCTGCTGACTGTTGAGCAGACCGGCGCCACCGCCGCCCAGCGCATTGCCATGGTGCGTGACGAGCTGAAAAAAGCCGGTGCCACCGCCCTGGCCGTGACTGGTCTGGACTGTGTGGGCTGGCTGACCAACATGCGCGCACGTGACCTGCCCTGTACCCCGCTGGCCGTTGCTTATGCCCTTGTCACGATGGACAGCTGCACCCTGTTTATCGCCCCCGGCCGCCTGAATGATGCCGACGCAAAAACGTTGGCCGATAACGGCGTTTCCCTGCGCGACTACCCGGAGCTGATCGATACCGTACACGCTCTGCCCGCAGAGGAAGTGTTCCTCGTAGACGAGAAAGCCACCAACTATGACCTGTACTGCGCCCTGAACGAGCACAAGACCGTTACCGGTGCCGACCCGATCTTTGCACTGAAAGGTGTCAAAAACCTGGTCGAGCTTGCCAACATCCGCGAATGCCATGTGCGTGACGGCGTTGCCATGGTGCGTTTCCAGATGGACTTGGAAAAGGCCATCGCCGAGGGCAAAATCCTGCACGAGACTGACATTGAAAAGATGCTGCAAAAGCGCCGTGCCGAAATGCCCGGCTATTTTGAGGACAGCTTTGATACCATTGCCGCTTACGGCCCCAACGCCGCCATGATGCACTACCATGCCGAGGGCGAAGTGGACAGCGTGATTGAGCCGCGCGGCTTCCTGCTGGTGGATAACGGCGGCCAGTATAACTGCGGCACCACCGATATCACCCGCACCTATCCCGTCGGCCCCCTGACCGAAAACGAGCGCAAATGCTACACCTGGACCCTGCAGAGCCACATTGACATTGCCCGCGCGGTATTCTTGGATTACTGCACCGGCTTTGCACTGGACAGCTTTGCCCGCGGCCCGCTGTGGGCACACAAAATCAACTACCGCTGCGGCACCGGCCACGGCGTTGGTTACATCTCCTCGGTGCACGAAGGCCCCCAGAGCCTGCGCCCCCAGAACCCCATTGTCTTCAAAGAGGGCATGACCATCACCGATGAGCCGGGCGTTTATGAGACCGATGAAGTCGGCATCCGCATTGAGAACGAGCTGGAATGCGTGGATGCCGGCACCAACCAATATGGCCACTGGCTGAAATTTGAGCCGCTGACCCTGGTGCCCATCTCCACTGAGCCGGTCATTGTGGACGAACTGACCCGTGACCAGATCAACTGGCTGAACGCCTACCATGCCCATGTATACGAGATGCTCAGCCCCCGCCTGACCGAGGAGGAAAAGACCTGGCTGAAAGCCAAGACTGCCCCCATCGACCGGTAAAGCTTTCTTTTCCGCATTTTTGAGTTATTTGAATCACTGAATTTATCGGCCCCTGCCGCACCAAGGCAGGGGCCGATTTTGTTTTGCCTTGGGTCCTGCTGTGCTATGTCCACATCAACCTCCCCTTTCCGTATTTTCCTTTTCCCTGTCTGTAGGGAACGGTCTTGACCGTTCCGTCCCCTCATCCTCCCCCCCCCTTATAAATGCACCTCTCTCATGGCCTCGCGCAAATCAACTTATTGTATTTTATTTGATTTTATATTCAAATTGTATTTCCTGTTTTTCTGCGTCCGTCCCTCTGTCCATTCTGCACATTCCGACCAAATTGGCGCATCGGATGCTGGTCATTCTGCTATTCTTTCATAAATCTTACCCAAAATCACACGTCTAACACTGTGCAATCATCCCATTTTCTGGACTTTTTACTCATTCTTGGGTAAAAAGCCGTGATTATTGTTGATTTTTTGTCAAAGTCGGTCTATAATAAAATAGCTGGCAGGGTCAGGCCCTCCAGCTGCTTGAACTGAATTTATAGGAGGTACCTGTTATGCTCGTAAATGCAACCAATATGCTCCTCAAAGCTCGTGACGGCCACTATGGTGTTGGCCAGTTCAATATCAATAACCTGGAATGGACCCGGAGCATTCTGCTTCAGGCTCAGGCCATGCAGAGCCCGGTTATCCTGGGCGTTTCCGAGGGTGCCGGCAAATATATGACCGGTTTCAAGACCGTTGCCGCCATGGTGCGCGCAATGGATGAATCTCTCGGCATCACGGTTCCCGTTGCCCTGCACCTGGACCACGGCACCTATGAGGGCGCAAAGGCCTGCATTGAAGCTGGCTTTACCTCTATCATGTTCGATGGCTCCCACTACCCCATCGAAGAGAATATTGCCAAGACCCGTGAGCTGGTTGAGCTGGCACATGACAAGGGCCTGTCCATCGAAGCCGAAGTTGGTTCCATCGGCGGCGTTGAGGACGGCGTAGTCGGCAACGGCGAAATCGCTGACCCCGAAGAGTGCGCCAAGATCACCGCTCTGGGCGTTGACTTCCTGGCTGCCGGCATCGGCAACATCCACGGCATTTACCCCGCCAACTGGAAGGGCCTGGACTTTGAAGCTCTGGAGCGCATCCATCAGGCTACCAACAACATTCCTCTGGTGTTGCACGGCGGCACCGGCATCCCCGACGAGATGGTTCAGAAAGCCATCCGCCTGGGCGTTTCCAAGATCAACGTCAACACTGACTGCCAGCTGGTATTTGCTGAGGCTACCCGCAAGTACATCGAAGCCGGCAAGGATCAGCAGGGCAAGGGCTATGACCCGCGCAAGCTGCTGAAGCCGGGCGCAGACGCCATCATGGATAAGGTCAAGGAGAAGATCGAGCTGTTCGGCTCTGCCAACAAGGCTTGATTTGGCTAAGATTTAATTTGCCCTTTATCCAGTAACATTACGCCCCGGAATCGCATATTCTTATGCGGTTCCGGGGTGTTTTTATTTTACGCTGTTTGCGCTATTTTATTTGTAGGTACTAGCCATAACCTCGCAGTAGGGCGGGGTCACCCAACCCCGCCGAAGCCCTGCCTGACCACACATTGAAAATCGGCAAAAAGCAATACCCCCATTTGTAGGGGACGATGCTTCGCATCGTCCCACATGCCGGGCCTTGTCTAATATTTCACCACATCATTCTCCGCAAGGCAGCGGGCACACATTGTGCGCCCCTACAGGTGGCATACCATCACAATCCCCTCCGCATCACTCAAAACCCGTCTTTTCCCTCACCATCACATTCCAGGGCCATCTCGCCTGTCCCATCTTCACACAAAAAACGGCGCCGTACCCCATAAAGTCCGGGGTACAGCACCGTTTCTTTTTATCTTATTCTATAAACTCTATCATCATGCTCTGTGCTTTTTGTGCCTGCTCACCAATACACCAAGCACTATCGCCAGCACAAAATAGATCACTGCCATCACCACAAAGCGGCCAAACAAACCGCCCACATAAGCAATCAGCAGGTTTTTCAGGGCAGGCGGGTCAATGCCCAGGCGCGTTAAGCCGATCATCGGCTTAACGCCCACACCCAGCACCAGGCACACCACAGCAGCACCGCCAAGGGCATACACCAAGCAGCGCGCCCCCAGGCGGGCATCTTTGCGGCTGATGTGCAGCATGGACACTACCGCAGCGCACAGCAGCACCGCACTGACCACCAAGCCGATTACCATCACCTTTTGCAGTTTCTGCACCAGGGTACGCAGCTGGCTGACCAGCGGCACCGCGGTGTAGGAGGCATACTCCATACGCACAGCCTCAGCCACGGTTTCCACGGCCGTCTTGGTTTCGCCTTCCAGCGTAATGCCACGGTCTGCCGTAGCCTGTTCCATGGCGCTGTAAACAGCTTCCGCGATATTATCGCGGGTATAATAGGTCAGCGTTTTGGCATACAGCCCCGCCACAGCATCCTGCATGTCGCTTTCCACCTGGTCAACAGACATAAACCCCGTCATAACATCGGCATCAAAACCGGTGGCTGCACCATAACTGATAAAATCCTGTACCATATCATCATAGGCGCTCTGGGCATAGCCGGAGCTTTTCACGCAGCTCTGCATATAGCCCACGTTACCAAACGTGGTAAACAGCATGACAAACACCGCCAAAAGTGCCAAAATCAGGCTGCTCAGCCAGGAAAGCACCATCGGCCACACAGCGCTGCCTTTGCGGGAGTTTTTTTGTTGCGTCATCTCTGCATCTCCTCCCTCAACGGTCAGCATCCAGCTCCGGGCCGGATGTGTAGCTGGCATAAACAAAGTAGCGGTTAGGGGTAAAGCCCAGCGCATCAAACGGGTAGCAGGTATACAGGATCAGGTTTTCATCGGTGCGTGTAAAGTCATACGTGGTGGTATCCTGGTAATCCCGCACCTCGCAGCGCTCCACCGTATAGGTGTAGGTACCGTAATGGGTCTCGATCGTCACCACATCGCCCACCTCAACGCTCTGCAGATCGTTAAAAAAGGTGTTGTTGTGGCCCGCCATCAAAATAGTCTTACTTTCACCAGGGATGCCTGCTCCGCTGCTGTCCACATAAGTACCAACACCCCGGTTCAGGATGCTGTTGGTGTCACCGTAATACACCGGCGCATCCACCGTGGTGCCCGCAATCGTAATGCGGCCATAGCGGTCCCCCTTGCTGGGGTAGGTAATGCTGCTCAGCGGGATGGTCTCCTGTTCCGGCTCTTCCTGTGCGGTCCGGTCATTTTCCGTATTGGTCAGGGTCTGGGCTGCCTCATCAAACAGGTCCTTGGGCTGGGTTTCCACCACGCTGGTTTCCATAAACCACTCTACCAGCGAGTAGTACGGTGCGGCAAACACCTTGAACATGACCGCCAGCAGCGCCAACGTGACCAGCGCAAACAGCAGTGGCACTACCACCAGCCCTGCCGGACCTTTGCGCAAAAAATCGTTCTTGTGCGTCATTTATTTTTTCTCCCCGTTCAGGCACAGGCTGCGGCCCATACCTGACGCTGAAACAAAAAAATTCGCCGCGGCACGCCGCGGCGAACAACATGTTAGTTAGGCGTGATTACTCAGCGTCACGGCTCTTGCGAACAGCAACACCCATGGTGCCCGCGATGGCAACCACAGCAACCAGCATAGCGATACCAGCATTGTCGCCGGTAGCCTTGATAACGCCATTGCCGTTCTTCAGGCTGGCAGCAGCGGTGGTGGTGCTTTCAGCAACGCCCCAGGTGCCATTCTTGATGGCTTCGCCGATTTCCGGATGGGTATCGGCATTGCTGAAGCTGTAAGGGACGTAGGTGCCGTTGATGTTGGCAGAGATGGTGATATCATTGCCGTTGACGGTAACCTTTGCATCGGAAACAGAAGCGCCCAGAGCATTCAGGATGCTGACAGCCTCGTTCTTTGCACCTTCGGGATCAGACTTTGCACGGTCCAGCAGCTCGTTTGCCTTGGCAACCAGGCTGTCGGCAGTGTAGCCAGCAGCAAGAGCCTTGTCAACATCAGAAGCGGTAACAGTGTAGGCAATGCCCTTGGAGTTCAGGTAATCCTGAGCGCGGGCAACCTGTGCATCATTGGCAGCAAATGCACTGGTAGCGAACACACCAGCCATAGCGGCGCAGGCAACGAAAGTGGTCAGTTTCTTCATTTTCATTACGCACATCTTCTTTCTTCCTATTTGAATATCGGAATGTATATTCTTTAATGCACCCCATATTAGCTAATGATTTATTATAACTATTAATAGTAGCAGTATAGCATTTTTTTCTCAAATGTCAAGATTTCTTCGAGCTTTTATGCTTTCCGTTATTCATTTCGCGCTTTTTGCCAAAAGTAAAATGGAACTTCCACCATTAGCATCACGCACCAGCCGGTGGCGCAGGCAAAGGCAATGCCATACATTCCCATCCGCGGCGCCAAAATGCAGGTCATCACCACACGCAGGCTGGTCTGGATCAGCGTGCCCAGCAAAGTCATCGGCATGTTGCCCATGCCGCGGTAATACCCTTGGAATCCGTTCGTCATGGCGGGCAGCAGGTAGAACAGTGCCATCGTTCCCAGGTACTGCACCGCCAAAGCGATCACCCGGTCAGCGCCCTCCCCTGTCACAAACATTGCGGCCAGCGGGGTCTTGAACAGAGTCACCACCCCGCCAATCAGCATCCAATACGCGGCTTCCATCCCAAGGCCCACCGCAAATCCGCGTCTAATGCGGTCCTGCCTGCCCGCGCCGCGGTTCTGGGCAATGTAGGTGGTAATGCCCTGGGCAATGCTCTGTTCAGGGATGCAGGCAAAATCGTCAATGCGCGTCACCGCATTGAACGCAGCGATCACTTCCACACCCAAGGCATTCACCTGCCCCTGGATGAGCACTTTGCCGATTGGCTGCACGGCCTGCTGCAAAGCGGATACCCCGCCATATTGCAGCGTGCGGCCCAGCAGGCTGCGGTCAACGCGCCACTGGCCCCGCCGGGGGCAGAGTTCCGGCGTTTTGGTCCACAGCCACCACCCGGCCAACACGGCGCTGAACGCTTCGGCAATCACCGTTGTCATGGCGGAGCATACAATGCCAAAGCCCAGCCCGCCGATAAAGATCAGGTCCAGCGCTGCGTTCAAAATGGCCGATACCATCAAAAAGCGCAGCGGCGTTCGGGCATCGCCCACACTTTTGAACCCCGCCGCCAACGCATTGTAAAAGCAGGTGAACGGTGCCCCCAAAAAGGTAATGCGCAGATAGATGGCCGTGATTGCAAAAATCTCCCGCGGAACCGCACAGGCCTGCAGAATCGCCGGGGTGAATAATACCCCCAGCAATGCCACCACTGTGCATGCCGCCGTGCCGAAAAGCACGGTGGTGGCCAGTTCCCGGCGCAGGCTTTCGCCGTCCTTTGCGCCAAAGAACTCGCTCATCAGCACCCCGGCTCCCAGGCAGACACCGGTAATTCCCAGAATAACCAGGTTCATCACCGGGCCCGCAATGCCCTCGGCCGCCAGGGCATCCTTGCCGATGAACCGCCCCGCAATGATGGAATCCACCGCGTTATACGCCAGCTGGAACCAGTTGCCCAGCATCAGCGGCACGGCATAGCGCAGCAGGTGCCCCGCCGCGCCGCCTTTGGTCATATCCTGCATGGCGCTCATTTCTGCTGTGCCGGTTTGCGCTCATCGCGGTCCTGCTCAGTTTCCCGCGTAATGTAGATGGGGCGGTGCTTCACTTCCAGATAGGTTTTGGCCAGGTACTCGCCCACAATGCCAAGGCAGAACAGCTGTACGCCGCTGCACAGCAGCATAATGCAGACCATGCTGGGCCAGCCCGCGGTCGGATCGCCAAAAATCAGAGCACGCACTACAACAAAAATAATGCCCACAAATGCCGCCAGGCAGAAGATCACGCCCGCCAGCGCCGCCATAACCAGCGGCTGGGTCGAAAATCCCACAATGCCCTCAATGGAATACTTGAACAGGCTCCAGAAGTTCCACTTGGTCTGGCCTGCCACGCGCTCCACGTTCTGGTAGGCAAACCACTTGGTCTTAAAGCCCACCCAGCTGAAAATGCCCTTGGAAAAACGGTTATACTCCGACATTTCCAGCACGGCATCCACCATGCGGCGGCTCATCAGGCGGAAATCCCGTGCGCCGTCTACGATCTCGGTATCCGACATTTTATTGATGATGCGGTAAAACATCCGGGCAAACCAGCTGCGCACCGGGGGTTCACCCTCGCGGGTGGTGCGGCGGGTAGCCGCGCAGTCATAATCTCCGGTCAGCAGGGCATCCAGCATATCCGGCAGCAGCGCAGGCGGGTCCTGCAGGTCAGCGTCCAGCGTGGCGACATAATCACCCTTGGCCGCTTTCAGGCCCGCATAAATACCCGCTTCTTTGCCAAAATTGCGGCTGAAGGAAACGTAACGCACACGCGGGTCGGCATCGTGCAGCTCCCGCGCCACGCGCAGGGTGCCGTCTTTGGAGCCATCATCCACAAAAATGATCTCAAATTCTGCGCCGTGGCTCTTTTCCATCTGTGCCGCCACACGGGCCGCTTCCTGATAAAACAGCGGCATGGCTTCTTCTTCGTTATAACATGGAACGATCAGGCTGATCAACATTAGGGGGTCACTCCTCCCATGGTAGTTTCGTATCGTGGGTATTGCGGTCATTCGGCGGTCCATCCGGTAAAGTTCACCAGCAGGTATCCGTCCTGCAGGCTTACTCCAACCGAGGCTTCGCCTGCCTCGGCCAGGGTATCGGCGGCATCCTGCTGGTCTGAATCCGCCAGGGCGCAGGGGCGGCCCACCTGCTGCATCAGCAGGGCTATCTGTTCTTTGCCGCCAAAGGCATCCTGCGCCCAGTTGATGACCATTGTCTGCGGGTTCTCGTACCGGTCCAGGTCCCCCAGCGGGCCGCCCAGCACGGTATAAATCAGGTATGCGGCCTTATACGCCGGATTTGCCGCCGGGATCACCAGCCGGTCCTGCAGTTCGGGGCTTAATTCTGCCTGCCCCACAAAGGCCACCGGCAGGGTGCCCGCCGGATCCAGGTCATTCAGTTCATCTGCTGTTTTAATCAGCAAGCGTTCTTCATACTGCCAGCGGTCGCGGTTGTATCGTATCGTCCCTGTCAGGGAGATCAGTTCCACCGCCAGCATCGCCCCCGCCAGCGCGGCACAAATGATGGCTTTGGCTCCGCCCTGTTTGCCGCGGTCCAGCGCCGGGGCCAGCCACAGCCAGGCCGCAAAGGGCACAAACACAGCAAAGCACTGCACTGCACGGGCCATCTGGGCACCGGTGCCCTGCAAGATGCCCAGCGAGAACTGCGATACAATCAGCCCCGCCGCAAACAGTGCCCGCCCATTGCCGCCGCGGTGCCGCAGAACCCACAGCACCACCGCCCAGCTGGCAAGTGCCAGCAAGGCCAGCGCCGGAATGCCAAACGCACGGGCCAGATAGTTGGTCAGCCATTCCCGCACAGGGATCACAACTGCAGCCCGCACGCTGTCCCGCTGGAACCAGAAGATCGTTTTGGATGCCGTGCCATCCTGCCCGCTCACGCCGTTTGCGGCGCACAGCAGGGCGGCCAGCCCTTTGCGCAGCACCAGTGCCGCGGCCAGCGGCCACAGTCCGCGCAGAATGCTGCCCCATATCTTTCCAGCTTTTCGGCTGTGGGGTTCCGCTGCCGCGGCATCCAGCAGCAGGGCGGCGCACAGCAGCGTCAGCCAGACTGGGGCAAAGCTTTCGTACAACCCCAGTGCAAAACACAGGCAGACCACTGCGCCGCAGGCACCGGGCAGGCTGTTCCGCCAGCCGCACAGCAGGTGCGGCAGTGCCAGCGCCAATGCCAACGCGCACAGCAGGTAGCCAAACCCAACGCCACACTGGTTGGAATACATCAAAATTTCGCCATGGTAGGGCCACAGCAGCAGCCCTGCCGCCAGCAGCTGCGCCCCCGGCTGTTTTGCCTGCCGCCGTGCCGCCGTGTACAGCACCGCGGCCAGCAGAATGCCCGCCAACACCAGGCTGAGGGCAAAAAACAGCTCCGGCCAAAAGCGCTGGTAGGTCATGATTCCGGTCAGCGCCTGCAGCAGCCACACGGTAATGCGGCCCTGGCGCAAAAATTCTCCGCCCTGCTGGTAGGTGGCAATGGCAAGGTCGTCCATATCCACGGCAGGGGTGTTCATGGCGTAGCCGTACCCCCACAAAACTGCCAGCAGCAGCACACCCCACAGCGTTTTGCTGCGGGCCAGCCCGCACAAGTTGTTCCAAATTTGTCCCGATACGGGCAAAGCCCCCGCTTGTGCGGAGGCTTGCCGGGTGGTATCAGGTTGTAATGTCTGGCGCGCCACGGGGGAACGATCAGCCCTTAACGGCGATGTTGACCAGGCGGCCCTTGACGTAAATTTCCTTGGCAATGGTCTTGCCTGCAATGGCTTCGGCCACAGCGGGGTCAGCCTTTGCAGCGGCAATGGCGTCAACGCTTTCAATGTTAGCGGCAACGTTCAGGCGGGCCTTGACCTTGCCGTTCACCTGAACAGCAATCTCAATGGTCTGCTCCACGCATTTGGCTTCGTCATACTTCGGCCACTCGTGGTAAGCCAGGGTGTCGGTGTGGCCCATCTGCTGCCACAGTTCCTCGGTCATATGGGGAACAAACGGGTTCAGCAGCTGCAGCAGCACTTCGTACTCTGCGCGGGTTGCACCGCCCTCATCGTACAGGGCATTCACCAAAATCATCAGCTGGGCAATGGCAGTATTGGCCTTCAGGGCGTCAATGTCCTCGCCCACCTTCTTAATGGTGCGGTTAATCAAAGCTTCCAGCTTCGGGCGGTAGCCTTCGCCCTCCACCTGCTTTTCGCTCAGTGCCCAGATGCGGTCCAGGAAGCGCTTGCAGCCCTTGATGGAGTTGGTGTTCCAGGGAGCGGCTTTCTCAAAGTCGCCAATGAACATCTCGTACAGGCGCAGGGTGTCAGCGCCGTACTCGTTCACCACATCGTCCGGGTTGACAACGTTGCCCAGGGATTTGGACATCTTGACGATCGGGTGCTCGGCCATTTCGCCGTACTTCTCGACCAGAGCTTCGCGGGCAGCCTTTTCGCTGCCGTACTCGGCCAGCAGGCGCTTGCGCTCGGCATCGGGCTGGTTTTCAAAGGCATGAGGGTTCAGGCCCAGGATCATGCCGTGGGAGGTACGCTTCTGGTACGGTTCTGGCTTGGGCACTACGCCGATATCATACAGGAATTTGTGCCAGAAACGGCTGTACAGCAGATGCAGGGTGGTGTGCTCCATGCCGCCGTTGTACCAGTCCACCGGGCTCCAGTAATCCAGGGCTTCCTTGCTGGCGATGGCATCCTTGTTGTGGGGGTCCATATAGCGCAGGAAGTACCAGGAAGAACCGGCCCACTGGGGCATGGTATCGGTTTCACGGGTAGCGGGGCCGCCGCAGCACGGGCAGGTGGTCTTGATCCACTCGGTGTGGCGGGCCAGCGGGCTTTCGCCGTCCGGGCCCGGCTCAAAGTCGGTAATTTCCGGCAGGCGCAGCGGCAGCTCGCTTTCGGGGATGGGCTGCCAGCCGCACTTTTCGCAGTGCACCATGGGGATGGGCTCGCCCCAGTAACGCTGGCGGCTGAATACCCAGTCACGCAGCTTGAAGTTGACCTTCTTGCAGCCCTTGTGGTTTTCTTCCAGCCAGGCATACATCTTTTCCTTGGCATCTTCAACGGACAAACCGGTCAGGAAGCCGGAGTTGACCAGCGTGCCGGTGGCAACATCGGTAAAGGCAGCCTCATCCAGGTTGGCCGGGGTATTGCCCTTGACGACCTCGATGATGGGCAGGCCGAACTTCTTGGCGAACTCCCAGTCGCGGCTGTCGTGGGCAGGCACGGCCATGATAGCACCGGTGCCGTAAGTTGCCAGAACATAGTCAGAGATAAAGATGGGCACCTCTGCGCCGTTGACGGGGTCGGTGGCGGTCACGCCCTCGATCTTAACGCCGGTCTTTTCCTTGTTCAGCTCGGTACGCTCAAAGTCGCTCTTGCGGGCGGCTTCATCCTGGTATACCTTTACGGCATCCACGTTCTTGATCAGCCCGGCATCGATCCACTTTTTGATGTAGGCATGCTCCGGGGAGATGACCATGTAGGTAACGCCGAACAAGGTATCCGCGCGGGTGGTATAAACGGTCAGGGTATCACCGGCAGAGGTTTCAAAGTTGACCTCAGCGCCATGGCTGCGGCCGATCCAGTTGCGCTGCTGGGTCTTGACACGGTCGATGTAATCCACCTGGTCCAGGTCATCGATCAGGCGGTCCGCGTAAGCGGTGATCTTCAGCATCCACTGGCTCTTCACGCGCTGCACAACGGGGCTGCCGCAGCGCTCGCACACGCCGTTTACAACTTCCTCGTTGGCCAGAACGACCTTGCAGCCGGTGCAGTAGTTGACGGTGGTAGCCTTTTTATAAGCCAGACCGTGCTTGTACAGCTGCAGGAAGATCCACTGGGTCCACTTGTAGTATTCGGGGTCAGTGGTGTTGATCTCGCGGTCCCAGTCAAAGCTCAGGCCCAGTGCCTGCAGCTGGCTCTTGAAGCGGGCCACGTTCTTGGCGGTCACGATTTCCGGGTTGATGTGGTTTTTCAGGGCATAGTTCTCGGTCGGCAGACCAAAAGCATCCCAGCCCATAGGGTACAGGACATTATAGCCGCACTGACGCTTTTTGCGTGCCACAATATCCAGCGCGGTATAGCTGCGGGGGTGGCCAACATGCAGGCCGGCCGCAGACGGGTACGGGAATTCTACCAGTGCATAGAACTTGGGTTTGGAATGGTCGATCTCAGCATGGAAGGTGTGTTCATCCTGCCATACCTTTTGCCATTTGGCCTCAACGGCCTTGAAATCATATTTCATAAAGCTTCTCTCCCCACAGAAATTTGTGCGTACTGTGCTTTTGCGCTCCGCATCGGCTCCCCTGGAGGGGAGCTCCGGCGCAGCCGGTGAGTGGTGGTTCGGCGTCACGCACCCCTGTATTTTATGTTCTTTCGGGGTGCCAGCTCCCCTCAAGGGGAGCCATCCAGCATCCATGTTTACGCCTGCTCTTCCGGCTTTTCTTCCCACTCTTCGGCGGGCAGCTCCTTGGCGTCAGCCCACAGGTGCTCCAGGTCATAGAAGTCATGGGCTTCCGGCGTAAATACATGCACAATCACGCTGCCGTAATCCAGCAGCACCCAGCGGTTGCCGTCATGGCCTTCGGTGCGCAGCACGTTTACGCCTGCGCGGCCCAGCTGGAAGTCCGCCTCGTCTGCCAGCGCGCCCACATGGGTGGTGGAATTGCCGGTTGCAATCACGAAATAATCCGTTACCGTGGTCAGGTTTTCCACATGCAGGATGCGGATATTATAGCCTTTTTTCGCGTCCAGCGCGCGGGCCAGACGGATGGCAAGTTCTTTGCTTTCCATTCAATTCTCCTTTGTTGCAGGATCTATCATTCTGACGGGGTGCTGTCACCATCGGTGCTGTCCCCGTCCGTGCTGTCATCCGGCGCCGGGGTTGCGGTATCATAAACATCCGTTGTGGCCGAACCGTCAATGTTGTTTGTCTGCTGTGCGTCGGAAATTTCCTCGTTCAGGGTTCCCATAAACTGCACGCTGGGGTCAGATGCCGTCAGGCCGCTCAAATCAAACAGGCCGTCATCCCCTGCAATGTTCAGCTGGCTGGCATCCACCGGGCCGGTATTCTCGCGGAAATGCTCGTTCAGCAGGTCTGCCGTTTCCTGCCTTGCCACCACAACGGTACTGTTGCCGTTATAGCTGATGGCCTGACCCATATACACGGGAGCCTGGCAGAACATGATGTTGGAGCTGGAAATTTTCAGCATACTGACCGCCACGCTGACAAGCTCGGTTGCGCTCAGGTCGGTTTCCATCTGGCTGGTGATGACCGGCAGCAGCTTGGCGATATCCCATACCGTCATGCTGCGCATACGGGCGAACAGCGCCGCATAGAAGTACCGCTGCATCCGCAGGCGGCCCAGGTCAGAGTCCGCATAAATGTGGCGGGTGCGCAGGAAGAACTCTGCCGCCGCGCCGTCCATGGTCTGGTAGCCCTGGCTCAGGTGGCTGCCGCCGTAATCCATATCCTGCGGCACATACACCTGAATGCCGCCGAAGGTATCAATGATCTGGGTCAGCGCTTCCAGCCGGACGGACAGGTAGCCGTCCACATGCAGGCCAAAAATGTTATAGATCTCATCGGCCAGCGCGCTGATGTTGTTGCCGCCGTTGGAGCCCTGCGTTTTGGCAATGGCGTTGATCTGATAATTGCCGGAGAAGCTGGCATCCGTGGTAACAAAGATGTTGCGCGGGATCTGCAGCATCTTGACCTGGCCGGTCTCATTGTTGAAGTGCAGGTACAAAATCATGTCGGTCATGCCGTCATCTACCTGCGAATCGGTTTCCTGCCCGGTCTCGGTGGAGCGGTCAATGCCCACCACCAGCAGGTTGAACTCTTTGCCCGCATACTCTTTGGGGGTGTTGATCAGCTGGTTCAGGCTGATGGACCCCGCCGACGGTGCAATGGCGTGCATGATAAAGACGACCGTGCCAAAAAAGATCACAGCGATGGCCAGCAGGGTGCCCAGTAACACCTTCAACCAGCCGCCTTTTTTCTTTTTCTTGCCGTTCGGGCCATAGGGGCCTGCGCCGCCTTTGCGGCTGCCGCCCTTGGGCGGTTTGCCACCGCCGCCTGCGGCAGATTTGCTGCCGCTCTTGCCTGCGGCGGATTTTCCGCTTCCGGCTGCCGGTTTTCCGGCGCTGCGTGAAGCCTGCATAACGGTGTCCTCCTGCTGCGGCGCGGCCTGGGGTGCAGCGGGCTGGGCTGCCGTTTGGGCAGCGCGGCGGGCCACACGCGCCTGATACTCTGCATCCGCGTTCATATCATAATGTGCGCGGCTGCCTTTGGTTTCGTTCAGGTCCAGCCGGCGCACCTGGGTGCGGGTGGCCCCCTGTGCGCTCTGGCTGCGGGCGCGGCGCTGCAGCTCCAACGCCTGGCGCTGGGCGCGGGTCAGGGGCTGCTCGCTCTGGGCAGCGGCCTGGGCCTGCTGGCGCGCGGCAGCTTCGCGGGCAGCGTGGACTTCCTGGGCCTGCTGCTGGGCAGCAGCGGCGCGGGCTTCCTGCTCTTTCTGCTGGGCGGCGCGGTAGCGGTCAACATCGGTTTGCTGCACACGGTTAAAGCTGCGGGTGCGGCGGGTGTTATTGGCGGCAAGCTGCTGTGCACGGCGGCGGGCAGCTTCGTACTCATCCTGATTCAGCGCACTGCCTGTTTTCACAGTACGCCCGGTGTTCACCGTGCGCGGCGCGTCACCAGCATGGTAGACATTGCGCGGCGCATCGCCGGTGTTTACCCTGCGGATCTCGCTCATAACGTTCCTCCCTTTTATTCAAACGATGGGAACTGGTCTTTCATCTTATTCGGTTACGGCACACCCGCAAAAGGCAGTGCCTGCCCCTTTATCGGGTGCAGGCCGCGCGGGCATCATCCAGTGCGGCAACGGTATCGGGGTCCAGTGGGTTGCCTTTTTCGCGCACAAAGGCAATGCTTTGTTCCAGTGCATGGCACAGCGCCAGGTCCAGGTTCTGCATTTCCTCGGCACGCAGCGCCTCCACACCGGGATAATCCCGTTCGGCACTGGTCATATCCGCCATGTAAATAATCTTGTCCAACAGGCTCATGTTCTGTTTGCCGGTGGTATGGCACTCAATGGCAGATAAAATTTCCGGGTCCGTCACACCCCACTGTGTCTGGCACAAAACCGAGGCTGCGTACCCATGCCACACCGGCGCGGGGCGCTTGGCGGCATTTTTAGCTATTATAGCATTGTCAGCAAAAATCTGCAACATCTCTGCCTTGGGCAGTTCTTTCGCGCTGTCGTGCAAAAGTGCCGCTAATGCGGCCTTTTCCTCATCCGCGCCATAGCGTTTTGCCAGCTTGACTGCCATTTTTTTTACATTTATGGTGTGCTTGTAACGCTTTTCGCTCAAACGGCTTTTTACCAGCGCTTTTGCTTCGTCCACTGTCATCAAGATCCGCATCCTTTCCCTATTTTATTGTACCCTATCTATGGCTTCAAATCAGCTTGCCGTACAGCCCGTTCCGGTGTATCACATCCGCCACCGGCGGGGGCAGCAGCTCCTTCAGCCGGGCAGGGGGATACTTTCCTGCGCGGATATCGCTGGAGGCACACTCCAGCACCGGGGCATCCGCAAACATGATCTTCCCGCCCGCTTCTTCCAACTTTTGGGCTGCTGCACGCAGAGCGTCGCCATCGCCGGGTTCCCGGCTTTGCACCACCAGGGTGACCATAGCCAAAATTTCCCGCCAGCGGTACCATTCATCAAATGTTTCCAGCATATCGCTGCCAATTGTCATATACAGCTGAGCGCCGGGATACTTTTCCTGCAGCATGCTGACGGTATTATAGGTATAGCTGCGGCCCGCGCGGTCCACTTCCCACTGGCTCACCTGCACCTGGGGGCCAAGCGCCTTAAAGCATTCGCACATGGCAAGGCGCAGTTCGCCCGGCGTTGCGCTGGCGTGCTTGTGGGGTGGGATGCCCGCCGGCATAACCAGCACCACATCCGGCTGCACCGCCTGCATGGCAGCCCGCAGGTTGTTCATGTGCCCGGCGTGGGGCGGGTCAAATGTGCCGCCAAATAGCAGTGCTTTCATCTTACTTTTTCAGCAGTTCCGCATAAGCAGATTCCTTCGGCTTTTTGCGGAACAGCACAAACTTGCGGCCAATCACCTGCACGCACTCTGCATGGATGGCTTCGCACAGGATGTCGGCAGCCTCGCGGGCATCATACTCGCTGTTTTCCAGCACCTTCAGCTTGATCAGCTCGCGGGCTTTGATGCAGTCATCCACGCCCTTGATCAGCGTTTCATCAATTTCGCCCTTGCCGATCTGGAAAACCGGCTCCATGGTGTTGGCCATGCCGCGCAGTGCGGCGCGCTGTTTGCTTGTCAAAGACATTGTTCGCTCCTTATTGTTCAGTCAAAATCAAATCGTTCTATTCAGTTTTTCTCTGCGGCTCATTCGCCCAAAAATGCGGCGAGCTCGGCTTCCAGCTTTTCCATGGCGCGGCCGCGGTGGCTGATGGCGTCTTTTTCGGCATCGGCCAGCTCGGCATAGGTACGGTGTGCCGTGTTGGGTACCGTGCCGCCGCCGGGCAGGCCGACGGCATCGGGGACAAACAGCGGGTCATACCCAAAACCGTTATCGCCCGCCGGGGTCAGGGCCACACTGCCGGGGCATTCGCCGGTCACAACCAGCTCCCGCCCATCCGGCAGGATCAGGCAGACTGCCGAAACAAACTTGGCGGCGCGCTGTCCCACCGGCACATTCTGCATCTCTGCCATCAGCTTTTCGTTGTTGGCGGCATCGTTGCCGTGCTCACCCGCATAGCGTGCGCTGTACACGCCGGGTGCCCCGTTCAGGGCATCCACGCACAGGCCGGAATCATCCGCCACGGTGGGCAGGCCGGTTGCCTTGCAAAAGGCTTCGGCCTTAATCTTTGCGTTTTCCGCAAAGGTGGTTCCGGTCTCCTCCGGGTCCAGGGTTACACCCAGTTCCCGCAGGCTTTTTACCTCGTGGCCGCAGCGGGTCAGGATGCGGCGCAGCTCTTTCAGCTTGCCCGCATTGTTGGTGGCTGCACAAACGATCATGCCTGTTCCTCCCTTGCCTGCTCCGTTTCCTCTTTTTTATGCTGCGGAACCTCCGGCAGCAGGGCTTCGGCAAAATCGGTGGCGGAGAAGAAGATCAGGTCGTCGATCTTTTCCCCCACGCCCACAAAACGGATGGGCAGGCCCAGCTTTTCGTGCACACCGATGATGCAGCCACCCTTGGGGGTGCCGTCCAGCTTGGTCAGCACAACGCCGGTGGCACCGGCGGCGCGGCAGAACTCCTGCGCCTGGCTAATGGCGTTCTGGCCGGTAATGGCATCCAGCACCAGCAGCACTTCCAGGCTGGCATCCGGGCTGGCCTTTTTCACGCTGCGGCTGATCTTTGCCAGTTCGTCCATCAGGCCCTTTTTGTTGTGCAGGCGGCCTGCGGTATCGGCAATGACCATATCATAGCCGCGGGCCGTGGCGGATTTGACCGCATCAAAAATCACGGCTGCGGGGTCAGCGCCCTCGCCCGCCTTGACCAGCGGCACCCCGGCACGGTCGGCCCAGGTTTCCAGCTGTTCGCTGGCCGCTGCGCGGAAGGTATCGCCTGCCGCCAGCATGACCCGCTTGCCCAGATCCTTGTACAGATAAGCCAGCTTGGCAATGGTGGTGGTTTTGCCCACGCCGTTCACGCCCACAACCAGAATAACCGCCGGTTTGCCGCTCAGGTCCAGGTCAGTTTTGGGGCTTACCTCGCGGCGGATGATATCGCGCAGGGCATCCAGCGCTTCCTGGCCGGTATGCAGGCCGTTGATCTCTACCTCATCGCGCAGCTCGTCCACCAAACGCACCGCGCAGCTGGGGCCGACATCGGCCAGAATCAGCTGCTCTTCCAAATCATTATACAGGTCATCATCAATAACAGAGCTGGTCAAGGTGTTGACGATGTTCTGGAAAAAGTCCGTTCTGGTTTTTTCCAGGCCATCGCTCATTTTCTTCTTTTTCTTAAAAATATCGAAGAATCCCATGGCGGTTCCTCCTTTGAATTAACTGATCAGATCAGCGGAAACGTTTTCAAGGTCAAGGCGCAGGATCTTGGAAACACCATCCTCCTGCATGGTCACGCCGTACAGCACATCAGCTGCTTCCATGGTGCCGCGGCGGTGGGTGATAACGATGAACTGGGTGCGTTCGGTCATGCGGCGCAGATACTGCGCATAGCGCGTAACGTTCACATCGTCCAGTGCAGCTTCAATTTCGTCCAGGATGCAGAACGGCGATGGGTTGACGGCCAGAATGGCAAAATAAATGCTGATGGCCACCAGCGCCTGTTCGCCGCCGGATAGAGCCGACAGGTTTTTGATGACCTTGCCGGGGGGCGAAACCTGAATTTCAATGCCGGAGTTCAGCACATCGTTCTCATCCGAAAGATAGAGCCTCGCCGAACCGCCACCGAACAGCTCGCGGAAGATCGCACCGAAGTTGCGGTTGATCTCCTTAAAGCTGGCGGTGAACATCTCCTGCATTTCGCTGCACAGCTCGGCAATCATTCGGTTCAGCTCCGCGCGGGATTTCTCCACATCGGTGACCTGTGCTTTCATGAAGTCGTACCGTTCTTTAACTTCCTTGTACTCTTCGATCGCGCCCACATTCACGTTGCCCAGCGCGCGGATCTTGCCGCGCACTTCGGCCACCTGGCGGCGCAGGTCTGCCACATTGGCAAAGGGTACACAGAGCTTTTCCGCCTCGGCTTCGGTCAGCTGGTATTCCTCCCACAGCTTGGATGCCGTGGTGTTCAGCTCAGTTTCCGCCGCGGTCTTGCGCTCGGCCAGGCGGGCCATCTCGCCGCTCATCCGCTCACGCTCATCGGTCAGGGTGCGGTTTTCCTGGGTCAGGCGGGTCACAGCGGCTTCCTTTTCCATGCGCTCGGCATTAGCCTTGCGGATGGTTTCCTCCGCCGCGGTGATCTTCTGTTTGTTTTCTTCTCTGGCTCGCTTGATTTCATTGGCGCGCAGCTCATTGGCGGCAATGCGCTCTTTGGCGGCGGTCACATTGGCCTGCAGTTCCCGCACGCGGGCTTCGGCTTCGCCGCTGCGGCCTTTCAGGGTTTCCAGCGCTGCTTCGTGCAGGCTCAGGTCCTTCTCGGTGCGCAGCTTCTGCATTCGGTTATCCGAAAGTTTCTGCGATGCTTCCTCCCGCTGGCGGGTCACATCGCTGGTGGAAGCGCCCAGGCTTTCCAGCTCTTTGCGGTGCGTTTCAATCTCGGCTTCCGCCTGTTTGCGGGCGTTTTCTGCCTGGGCGGCGGCCGCAGTGTTCTCCCGCAGTTGCTGTTCCAGCGCGGCGATCTCCTGCCCGCGGTGGGCGGCAGCATTCTTGCCCTCTTCCAGCGCGGTGTTCAGCTGATCCAGCTCCATCTCGGCTTTCAGGCGGGCCGCAGCGGCGGTCATGCCCTCGCTCTCGGCACCGGCCAGCTGGGCGGTCAGGTTATCCACCTCCGCTTTGCGGGCGGCGGCTTCCTTTTCGGCTGCTGCGCGGCGCTCGTCCAGTTTCAGCACCTTGGCACGCAGTTCGTCCAGTTCCTGCTTACGGCTGAACACACCCACGCTGCGCGCGGTGGAACCGCCAGTAAAGGAACCGCCTGCGTTGATGACCTGGCCGTCCATTGTGACAATGCGGTTGCGGTAGCCAAGATTTTTGGCCACCACCGACGCTTCGCCCAGATCCTCCACCACAATAATGCGGCCCAGCAGGTTATCAATAATATGCTGGTACTGGGGGGCGGTCTCCACCAGGTCGGCGGCCACCTCCGCCGTGCCGGTCAGGCGGCCATTGAATCGGCTGCCCTGCACGGTATCCAGCGGCAGGAAGGTTGCGCGTCCGGCGCGTTCTTCCTTCAAAAAGGTGATGGCCGCGCGGGCGCAGCCTTGGTCCTGCACCACAATGTTCTGCAGCGCAAAGCCAAGTGCCGTTTCAATCGCGATTTCGTACCCCTTGCGCACGCTCAGGATACCGGCCACCGGGCCGATGATGCCCCGCAGCCGCCCACCGCCCGCAGCGCGCATGACGGCTTTTACGCTCTGCTGATAGCCGTCCATGTTGCGCTCCAGATCCTCCAGAATGCGGATGCGCTGGGCGGTGTTGTTTTTATCCGCTGCGGCCTTCTGCAAAGCTTCGGCGGCTTCCGCCTGCTGGCGGCGGCGGCTTTCCAGCTTGAGCTTTAAGCCGGAGCGGATGTTATCGTTGCGGGTCACGGCTTCCTCGCACTCTTTCAGGTGCTCGGCAGCAGCGTCCCGTTCCTCGGTCAGTTTTTGTGCCACATCACCCGCGGCGGCTTCCTGGTTTTTCAGGCCGTTCAGCTGGGCGCGGGCCGCTTCCACGGCGGATTGCAGCCCCGCACCCCGCACCTGCAGGGCAGTGGCATTCTGCTGCATGCGGGCCATGGCGGCGCTCACGATCTCCCGCCGCTCACCGCTTTGCAGCGCCTGCTGTTCCAGCGTGTTCAGCTGCTGGCGCAGCTTGTCCGCCTCGGCATCCAGATTTTGCAGCACGGTTTGCAGCTGGGTGATTTCCGCTTTGTGCTCGTCCGCTTCCTGCGCAATCCCCTTTGCACCTTCCCCGGCGCGGGTCAGCTCATCGCTGGCGCTGCGGATCTGCTCGTTCGCGTGTTCGGTTTCGTTCTGCAAAACTGCCAGCTGGCTTTCGCTCCCGGCGTTCTGCTCGGTAATGGTGCGGATCTCAGCGTTCGCTTCCTCCACCTGTAGCATCAGCTGCTGGGCTTCGGCGCGCAGGGCTTCGGTGCGGGTGTCAAATTCATCCAGCTGGCGGGAAATGCGTGCATAGTCGCTTTCCGCCGCCTCATACTTGCGCTGCTGGTCCCGCACCGTATCCTGTGCGCGGCGGATTGAATCCACCCACAGGGTAATTTCCAGCCCCTTGCGAGTCTCGGAATATGCCAGGAACTGCTCCGCCTTTTCGCTGTCGCGTTTCAGGGGTCCAACCCGCTTTTCCAGCTCCCCCAGAATATCCCGCAGGCGTTCCAGATTGCCCTCCGCCGCGGCCAGGCGGCGTTCGGCTTCATTTTTGCGGTAGCGGTATTTGGCAATGCCAGATGCTTCCTCAAAAATCTCGCGCCGCTCGGTAGATTTTGCACCAACGATCTCCGCAATGCGCCCCTGACCCACAATGGCGTAGCCATCGCGCCCAAGGCCGGTATCCAGCAGCAGCTCGTACACATCTTTTAAGCGCACGCTCTGGCCGTTGATGGTATACTCGCTCTCCCCGCTGCGGTAATAGCGGCGGCCAATGGTTACTTCGTCCGCGTCCATTTCCAGCCCATGATCGGAGTTATCAATGGTCAGTGATACCGCCGCATAGCCCATTGCGCCGCGGGTCTGGGTGCCGCCAAAAATAACGTCCTCCATCTTGCCCGCACCGCGCAGCTGTTTGGAGCTGGTTTCGCCCAGAACCCACCGGATGGAATCCGAAATGTTGCTTTTGCCGGAGCCGTTCGGCCCCACAACACCGGTAATGCCTTCGCCAATGGTGATCCGCGTTTTATCCGGGAAGGACTTGAAGCCCTGTATCTCAAGTTCTTTTAAGCGCATAGATGCCCCTTTTTATGCCTGCTGTTCCAGCTTGGTCAGCGCCGCTTTGGCAGCCTGCTGTTCCGCAGCCTTTTTGCTGCGGCCTTCGCCCACAGCCAGCGCCTTGCCGTTCAGCGCCACAGTAACCTGGAACCGCTTATCATGCGCCGGGCCGGATTCCCCTGTCACAGTGTAGGTCAGGCGGTCGTCCGGGTGTTTCTGCACCACTTCCTGCAGGGCGGTCTTGTGGTCATCCTCGGCGGTTTTGCCCTCCGTGATGAACGGCAGGATAAAGTTGCGGGCGGTCTCAATGCCGCCGTCCAGGAACAAAGCGGCAATGGTGGCTTCAAACGCATCCGAAACCACGCTGGGGCGGCAGCGCCCGCCGCCCAGCTCCTCGCCGCGGCCCAGCCGCAGGTAAGAGCCCAGGTCGATCTCCTGCGCAAACTGGAACAGCGCGTCCTCGCTGACCAGCGAAGCACGCATGCGGGACAGTTCGCCCTCCGGGCGGGTGGAATGGTGGAACAGATAGTTTGCCACCACAACGGACAGCACACTGTCGCCCAAAAATTCCAGCCGCTCGTTATACAGCGTAGGGGTTTTGCTCTCGTTGGCGTAAGAGCTGTGGGTCAGTGCCGTGATGAGCAGTTCTTTATTCTTAAAATGGTAATGCAGCTTTTCTTCCAATTCCTCAGGGGTACGCGTGGTCATAAGATTGCCTTACCTTTCGTTCTCTCTGTTTTGCGATTGTATATCGGGATATTTTGCAGGCCGGGCGGGCAATGCCCGCCCCTGCAATGGGCTTTGGTTTTGCGGCTATCCCGTAGGGGCGCACATTGTGCGCCCGCTGCCTATATTTTGGTACCGGCCATTTCCAATGGGCGGGCATAGCATTTCAATTTTCGCACGATATGCCGTTTTATTCCGCGTCTGTCTTTTCTGCTGCGGCCTTGGCGGCTACTTCGGCCAGGGCGCTCTGCATGGTGCCGCACAGGTCATTGGCAACGCACAGCTTTGCCTGGCGGATGGCGTTCTTGATGCCCTTGGCCTTGCTGGAACCGTGTGCCTTGATGACCGGCTTTGCCGCGCCCAGCAGCGGTGCGCCGCCGATCTCCTCAGAGTCCATCATGTGCTTCAGATTGCGCAGCCCGCCTTTTACGCCAAGGTAGCACAGCTTGGTCACAATGCTCTGCATAAAGATGTCTTTCAGCATGCCCAGCAAAGTACCTGCCACACCCTCGGTCAGCTTCAGCACCACATTGCCCACAAAGCCGTCGCAGACGATAACGTCCACCTCACCAGCCATAATATCACGCGGCTCAATGTTGCCCACAAAGCGGATGGCCGGGTTTGCTTTCAGCAGGCCGTGGGCTTCGCGGTACATCGGGGTGCCCTTGGTGTCCTCGGCGCCGTTGTTCACCAGCGCGACGGCGGGGTCCTTGCGACCCATGACCTTATTCATGTACACGCTGCCCATGGTGCCAAAGGCATTCAGCATCTCGGCACGGCATTCGGCGTTTGCGCCGCAGTCCAGCAGCAAAAACGGCTGCTTTTTGCCCGGCATGCAGGTAGCCAGCGCCGGGCGCTTGACCCCCTTGACGGTGCGCACGATCAAACTGGTGCCCACATGCAGCGCGCCGGTGGAACCGGCGGAAACAAAGGCATCCGCCTCGCCGTTTTTCAGCATCGTCAGGCCTTTGACCAGGCTGGAATCCGTTTTGTGGCGCACGGCCTTGACCGGGTCATCGTGCATATCCACATCCTCGGTGCAGTGAATCAGCTCAAAGGGGGTCAGGTCCACGCCAAGCTCCTGGGCAGCGGCCTTGATCTTGGCTTCATCACCCAGCAGGGCCAGGGTCATGCCATCACCAAACTCTTTTACCGCATCGGCTGCGCCCTGTACGGTCGATTTCGGGGCGTTATCGCCACCCATTGCGTCCAGTAAAATTTTCATAATCCACCTCAGTGTTCCGCTTCGGCTGCCCATGCCCGCATAGCGGCCTGTGCAGCATCAGAAAGTGCCATATACCGTTCGCGCTTATCCCGGATGGTGTCAATCTCCTCGGTGCGCGGCAGAATGCCCATGTTGGCACCCATGGGCTGGAAGTCCTTGTTGGGGGTGGTGATATAATCGATCAGTGCGCCACACATCGTTGTGGTCGGCGGGGGCGGCAGCTCTCTGCCCTGCAAACGGGCGTACAAATTGCGCGCTGCCAGCAGGCCGGAAGCCGCGCTTTCCATATAGCCCTCAAACCCGGTGATCTGCCCGGCAAAAAACACGTTGGGGTGCTCTTTCAGGTAGAGCCCCTTGGTCAGCACCGCCGGGCTTTCCAAAAAGGTATTGCGGTGCATCACGCCATAGCGGATGAACTCTGCATGTTCCAGGCCAGGAATCATCGAAAAAACGCGCTTCTGCTCGCCCCATTTCAAATTGGTCTGGAAACCAACGATATTGTACAGCGTGCGGGCGGTGTTTTCGGCGCGCAGCTGTACGTTGGCCCAGGGGCGGTGGCCGGTGCGCGGGTCCCGCAGGCCCACCGGGCGCAGCGGGCCATAGCGCATGGTATCCGCCCCGCGGCCCGCCATCACCTCAATAGGCATACAGCCTTCGTACACCGTCAGCTCCCCATCAAAGTCATGCAGAGGGGCACGCTCCGCGTTCAACAATTCGTTATAAAATGCTTCATATTCCAATTTGTTGAATGGGCAGTTCAGGTAATCGGCTTCACCGCGCCCGTAGCGGGACGCCGCAAAGATCTTTTCCATATCCAGGCTTTCGGCGCTCACAATGGGAGCCACGGCGTCAAAAAAGCTCAGCCGGTGGCTGCCGGTCAGCGCGGCAATCTGCTCCGCCAGCACACCCTCGGTCAGCGGGCCGGAAGCCACCAGCACCGGAACGCTTTCGTCCAGCGCGGTCACTTCCTCGCGGTGAACGGTAATGCCCGAGTTCTTTTCCACCATTTCCGTCACGGCGGTGGAAAACACATCACGGTCCACCGCCAGTGCACCGCCAGCCGCCACGCGGGCGGTCTCGGCAGCATTCAGCAGGTGGGACCCCATCATGCGCATTTCAATTTTCAGCAGGCCGGAAGCCGAATCCGGCCGTTCCGCCTTGAGGGAGTTGGAGCAGATCAGCTCCGCAAAGCCTGCACTTTTGTGCGCTGGCGAAAACTTGACCGGCTTTTGCTCGTACAGGTCCACCTGCACGCCGTGGTCCGCCAGCCAGAGGGCGGCTTCACACCCGGCCAGCCCGGCACCGATGATTTTAATTTGCATGCGTTATTTCTCCGCGTTTGTCTTTTCGATATTCTTCACAAACCCGCAGCCCTCTTTGGCGCAGTACAGCTGGCCGCGGCGCTTGAACAGCGTTTTGCCGCAGTGGGGGCAGGTTTCCGGCACGGGTTCATCCCATGTCATAAAGTTGCAGGTGGGGTAGTTGCTGCAGCCGTAATACACGCGGCCCTTGGCGCTTTTGCGCAGCAGCATATGGCCGCCGCACAGCGGGCACAGGCCGCCGGTATCCTTTACAATGGGGTGGGCGTTGCGGCACTCCGGAAAGCCGGAACACGCCACAAACTTACCGTACCGCCCGCTTTTGATCACCATGGGGCGGCCGCATTTTTCGCAGATCTCGTCGGTGGGGATATCCTCCACTTTGATCTTTTTGCCCTCCATGTTCTTTTCGGCGGCTTCCAGGCTTTTTTCAAAGCCCTGGTAGAAATCGTCCACTGTTTTGACCCAGTCCGCCTTACCGGCTTCCACAACGTCCAGCTTTTTCTCCATATCGGCACTGAATGTCGGGTCCACGATATCGGGGAACTGTTCCAGCATGACCTGGTTCACCGCGCGGCCCAGCGGGGTGGTTTTAAGCTTTTTCTGCTCCTTTTCCACATAGCCGCGGTCCACAATGGTGGTAATGATCGGCGCATAGGTGGAAGGGCGGCCAATACCGTTTTCTTCCAGCGCATGGATCAGCGTTGCTTCAGTATAGTACGGCGGCGGCTGGGTGAATTTCTGCTCCGCCGAAAGCTTGTTCAGTTTCAGGTCCTGGCTCACTTCCAGCGGGGGCAGGGCGGTTTCTTTCTTCTGCTTATCGTCAGTGGCTTCCTCATACAAAGCGGTAAAGCCGTCAAACGTTACATGGAAACCCGATGCGCGGAAGATATAATCCCCCGCCGTGATGTTGGCCGAAACGGTATCCATCAGGCAGTCTGCCATCTGGGATGCCATAAAGCGGCTCCAGATCAGGCGGTACAGCTTGGCTTCATCGCCGGAGATGCTGCCCTCCACCTGGTCCGGCGTCAGTTCCGGCATTGAGGGGCGGATGGCTTCGTGGGCATCCTGCGCCGCTGTGGCGGAGCGGGATTTCCAGACGCGCTTTTTGTTGCAGACGTAATTTTCGCCCCAGGTCTTGCCGATAAAGGTCTTAGCGGCTGCGGCGGCTTCGTCCGCAATGCGCAGACTGTCGGTACGCATATAGGTGATCAGACCGATCTGGCCATAGCCGTGCACCTCCATACCTTCATACAGGCGCTGGGCGGCACGCATGGTGCGGGTGGCCGAAAACCCCAGTGCGCGGCTGGCATCCTGCTGCAGGGTGGAGGTGATGAACGGTGGCTGCGGCTGGCGGCGGCGCTGGCCCTTATCCACACGGGTCACGGTGTAGGGTTTGCCGTCCAACGCGGCCAGAATGGCATCCGCCTGTTTTTTATTTTTCACCACCAGCTTGGTGCCGTCCGCCTGGGCTGTCAGCCGTGCGTTGAACGCACAGCCGCTCTGGCGGGGCTTCAGGTTGGCGTCAATGTTCCAGTATTCTTCGGGCTTAAAGTTTTCAATTTCGATCTCGCGGTCGCGGATAATGCGCACCGCCACGCTCTGCACGCGGCCAGCCGAAAGCCCGCGGCGCACCTTATGCCACAAAAACGGGCTGAGCTTATAACCCACCAGGCGATCCAGCGCGCGCCGGGCCTGCTGGGCGTTGAACAGATCCATATCAATGGTGCGCGGGTGGGCCATCCCCTCCTGCACGCCCTTTTTGGTGATCTCGTCAAAGGTCACGCGGTTGGGGGCGGTGGGGTCCAGCCCCAGCACATTGGCCAGATGCCAGCTGATTGCCTCGCCTTCACGGTCCGGGTCGGTTGCCAGATAGACGGTCTGTGCTTTTTTCGCTTCGGCTTTCAGGTCCTTGACCAGCGCAGTCTTGCCTTTGATGGTAATATACTTTGGGGTATAGCCATGTTCCACATCAATGCCCAGCGTGCTGGCGGGCAGGTCCCGGATATGGCCCATGCTGGCCGTTACAGTATAGCCGCGGCCCAAGTATTTGCCAATGGTCTTTGCCTTGGCCGGGGATTCCACGATCACCAGCTTGGTGCCGGGCTTTGCTTCGGTCTTTTTGGTGGTGCGCTTTGCGGCAGGTTTTTCGGCTGCGGTTTCGCCGTCCTCTGCCTTAGCTGCCTTGGTTTTGGTCGTTGTCTTTTTCGTGGTTGCTTTTTTTGCTGCCGGTTTTTTCGCTGCAGTCTTTTTTGCGGCAGTTTTTTTTGCCGGGGTTTCTTCCGGCTGCGCTGCCTGCTGGGCAGTCAGCTCCAGTTCAGTTTGCTTTGCCATATCTGTTTCTCCCAAATTGGCGTATAAGTTCTATCTTAATCGGATACTTTCCGTAATG
>ULRX01004004.1_pt1 | contig 39082 bp, 40 predicted proteins | sample 1955871 | NCBI WGS metagenome assembly ULRX01 (sample SAMEA4835695, study PRJEB28245) | human gut metagenome | biome: gut microbiome; material: fecal sample | place: Denmark | collected 2008 | reverse complement strand
AAAAAACACATCATATTTATCAAACAATTGCAAATATGATGTGTTTTATAATTATGTCAAAATTCTTAACTTAATGACATTGGCCTCTCGGCTCTCTTTTTTTGCTTCATTCCCACTCTGTATCGGAGATTTCTACTTTTTTATCCCGCAGCATCAAATCTGCCACTGCTTCCTTTGCGGGCTTTCCGCCGAACAGCACCAGATTGACCTGCTCGATGATCGGCATAGATATCTCATATTTTCTCGCAAGTCCAAGTGCTGCCTTTGCAGAATACACGCCCTCAACGACCATCTTGACTTCGTTCATGGCCTCTTCCATCGTGTAGCCTTTTCCAATCAGGATGCCTGCGCGACGGTTTCTCGAATGCATGCTGGCACAGGTTACAATCAGGTCGCCGATTCCGCTCAGTCCAAAGAACGTCTCACGGCGTCCGCCCATTGCAGTGCCCAGGCGTGCAATTTCCGTGATCCCTCGCGTAATCAGTGCAGCCTTGGTGTTATCGCCGTATCCTAAGCCGTCTGCAACGCCCGCTGCCAGCGCAACGACATTTTTGAGCGCTGCACCCAGCTCGATACCAAGCACATCCGGGCTTGTATACACGCGGAATACCGGGTTCATAAAAATGCCCTGGATTTTTTCCGCAATTTCTTTTTTCTTAGAACCGACAACGATCGTCGTAGGGATTCCCTTGCCCACCTCTTCCGCATGGGATGGACCGGAAAGCACTGCAACCTCCGCCTGCGGAACCTCTTCTTCAATGATCTGAGAAAGCGTCATCAGCGTGTTTTCTTCCACGCCCTTTGCAACGTTTACGATGATCTGTCCCTGTGCTGCCACATCCTTTAACTGATGCGCCGTGCTTCTGGTAAACGGGGACGGAACTGCCAAAACGAGCAGATCCATACCCTCCACAGCAGCCTTTAAATCTGTCGTGAATACCACACTGTCATCCAGAATGACTCCCGGCAGCTTGGAGGTCTGTTCATGCTTTTCCTGCAGCATCGTAATCTCATCTGCAAGTGCGCTCCAGACCGTTACCTGATGTCCGTTATTTGTCAAAAGCCAGGTCAACGCAGTGCCCCAACTGCCTGCACCGATCATACCGATTTTTGCCATAGTTTTTACCATCCTACTCTAATTTATATCTGCTTTGTTTCTTAGTTCAGCGCTTCTTTATTTTTCTTAAAAAGATAGGTCTTGCGTTCTGTACCGGAAAGCAGACGTTTGATATTCTCCCGGTGCTTCCAATACGCCATTGCCGTCAGAAACGCCGCGATCACATACATCTCAGCCCGGTGTCCGACCGGCATGGAAAACAGATCCATCTGTCCCATAATCACCATTTCGATCAGGAATCCTGCATAAACCAACAGGGAACCGAGGGAAACATAATGCGTCAGCAGGAAGGTACCGAAAAACAGGATCGCACCCATTGGGATAAATGCCGGATGGATCGCCAGGATCAGGCCTGCTGTCGCAGCAATGCCCTTGCCGCCCTTAAAGCCTAAATAAAACGGATAGTCGTGTCCCAGAATCGCACCGAGTGCCGCATACATCGCAAGCAGATAATACATATCCTCATGTACACCGCCAGCAAACAACAAGCGCACTGCTGCGATTGCCAGGATACATTTTAAAATATCTCCTGCCAGTACGATCAATCCTGCCTTTGTACCGAGCACGCGCAGCGTATTTGTCGTTCCCGCATTGCCGCTTCCGTAATTGCGGATATCGATTCCATGCAGCTTTCCATAAATATAGGCAGTCTGAAACAGACCAAACAGATAGCCGATGGCTACACAGACCAGACGTTCCATCATTCGTTATTCTCCTTCCTCTCTCTGATAATAAATTTCAGAGGTGTTCCGCGGAACCCAAACGCCTCGCGGATTTTATTTTCTATATATCTCGTATACGAGAAGTGCATCAGCTCTTTATCGTTGACGAAAATAACAAATGTCGGAGGCTTTACCGATACCTGCGTAATGTAATACAGCCGCAGGCGCTTTCCCTTGTCCGTCGGAGGCTGCTGCAATGCAACTGCTTCCGCCATAATTTCATTCAATACGCCCGTTGCAACCCTCAGCGCATGATTCTCAATGACTGCATCGATCGTCTCAAACAGCTTGGGCAGACGCTGCCCGGTCAGTGCAGAAATGAAAATAATCTCTGCATACGGCATAAAGGAAAGGGTGTTTCGGATCTTTTCCTGGAAACGATAAATCGTCTTATCATTTTTCTCGATGGCGTCCCACTTGTTGACCGCAATGATCATGCCCTTGCCCCGCTCATGAGCAATTCCGGCAATCTTGGCATCCTGCTCGGTCACGCCCTCTTCCGCATCGATGACAAGCACGACGACATCGGCGCGCTCTACCGCGCTGACGGTGCGGACGATCATATAGCGCTCCAGCTCTTCTTTAATTTTATTTTTGCGTCGAAGACCTGCCGTATCAATGAAGATGTACTCTTTTCCGTTATGCACTACCTCGGTATCCACCGCATCCCGTGTTGTACCTGCAATATTGGAAACGATCACCCGGTTTTCACCGATCAAGCGGTTAATAATGGATGATTTGCCGACATTCGGTTTTCCGACAATCGCAATTTTCGGACGATCATCCTCCTCTTCCATCTCTGCATCTTCAGGGAAATGACGTACAACTTCGTCCAGCATATCGCCGATCCCCATCCGGTTTGCCGCAGAGATCGGCCACGGATCACCGATTCCCAAATTATAAAACTCATAGACATCCGCCATGTATTTCTGGAAACTGTCTACTTTGTTGACTACCAAAACCACCGGCTTGTGGGAACGGCGCAGCATATCCGCTACCTTGGAATCTGCATCCACCAATCCCTGCTTGACATCTACCATAAACAGAATCACGTCCGCCGTGTCGATGGCGATCTGTGCCTGCTCCCGCATCTGGGACAAAATGATGTCCCCGGAATCCGGCTCGATACCGCCGGTATCAATCAGGGTAAAATTTTTATCCAACCACGCAATGTCTGCATAAATACGGTCTCTCGTAATGCCCGGTGTATCCTTTACGATAGAGATCATTTCCCCCGCCAGTGCGTTAAACAATGTCGATTTTCCGACATTGGGTCTGCCGACTACTGCAACGATCGGTTTTCTTTTTCTTGCCATATATGCTCCTTTCCTTATAACGGACAAAATTTCGCCCTTCTGTTCTCTGACAACGCGCTGATTCCTCCGATCTGCGCAGCTGCAGTTTCCAGACTGGGGTTAAAATTTGCCCAGCAAACTTTCCGTAAAATCATATCCGCTTGATTTTACAATATTCACGGGTACTTGTAAAGCGCTGGAAATATCCTCAACCGTATAGTCGTCCAACAGCACTCTTTCGCCGCTTCGAAGGACGTTGATCGGCAACAGCAGCTCTTCGCCCAGATGCTCGCCCTTTAACTGCGCCATGATATCCTGTCCGGTTAAAAGCCCTGTTACCGTAATCCGTTCCCCAAAAAAGTCGTTACGGATCGGATGCACATGAACGCAGAGCCCCGGAAATTCTTCCTCCATCCGTCTCGCCATCCGTTCGATATAGGGTGCGACAATTCTGCCGGTTACTGTAGAAATTTCCCGCTTTCTGTGATTCCAGCGCTCCATCGCGCCGCTTTTTCGAAGCTGCCGCAGGGAATCTTCAAATTCTTCCAGCAAAAGCCGTATCATGCCGACACCGTTTTCCAGCTGCAGATACCCGTCGTAGTTATCCTCGTCCGGAATCTCCTCTTCCGCCAGGATATACCATTCGTCGCTGGCATGGATAAAATGCAGACCGTACTCGGGAAAAAGCTTTTCCTGCCATTTGTGGATCGTCGCAAGCACCTGCTGCGCTTCTTCTTTTGTAAAGGGCTCCAGAGGATACAGCCCCTCCCGGTATTTCGACAGTCCAACCGGCACAACCGACACGCTGCGCAGATGCGGCAAATATTTCGACATGTCGGAAATGCTGCGTTCCAGCTCTGCACCGTCGTTGACTCCCTTACATAAAACGATCTGACCGTTCATCTCGATGCCCGCCTCGTAAAAGCGATCAACCTTTTTGAGCGCGTCGCCTGCAAAACGGTTGTGCAGCATCATGCAGCGCAGCTCCGGATTTGTGGTCTGAAAGGAAATATTGATCGGAGACATATGATATTTGATCACACGTTCCACATCCTTGTCAGACATGTTTGTCAGCGTCACATAGTTGCCCTGCAAAAAGGAAAGACGCGAATCGTCGTCTTTAAAATACAGTGTTTCCCGCATTCCCTTCGGCATTTGGTCGATGAAACAGAAAATACATTTGTTGCTGCAGGAACGGTAATCGTCCATCAGTCCGTTTTCAAACTCGACCCCCAGATCCTCCGCGTAATCCTTATCGATCTCCAACAGCCATTCTTCCCCGGACGGCTTGGCGATCAGCACCTCCACATACTCTTCCTCGATCATATATTGATAATCAAAAATATCTTCTACCGTTTCACCGTTGATCTCCAGCAGGCGATCTCCGGGTTCTATCCCCATCTCCTCTGCGATGCTGTCCGGTTTTACAGTTTTAATCAAATGCCCTTTTTGCTTCTTCATGAACTATCCTACTCCTGCATGCTTTCTGATCGGAAATTCTTCTTTTTTTGAATCTAATTCCTGTACCTTCCTATTTTACTAGAAAAATCCCGCTCTGTCACGAGAAATTTCTTGACGCGCCAACAGGCGGATGATATAAATGAAAGGTAAATGTACTGTCTGATGAATTCCATCAGGATATAATGGAGGAAAATCAAATGCCTAATTTACGCGAACTGGAAAATGCACTTCCCGTTGGCCCTCTGAAAATCATTGCGTTAAACTCCGCAGAGAAGCTCGGCAGAAATGTCAATGATTATCTCGTAACATTCCGCAGAAATATGCGCAAGACCGTACATGACGATCCTGCATTCCGCGGCTATATCGAAAACAACTATCTGGTTGACGCCAGCTGCCCACGTTTCGGCAGTGGGGAAGGCAAGGGTGAACTACACGAATCCGTCCGCGGTACCGACCTCTATCTTCTGGTCGATGTCTGCAACCATAGCCTGACCTATTCTTTAAACGGCTATACCAACCATATGTCTCCCGATGACCATTATCAGGACTTAAAAAGAATGATTGCCGCCGTAGAAGGTAAGGCAAAGAGAATCAATGTCATTATGCCCTTCCTGTATGAAGGCCGTCAGCACAAAAGAAGCGGCCGTGAATCTTTGGACTGTGCCTATGCACTGACAGAGCTCGCTGAAATGGGCGTTACCAACTTTATCACCTTCGATGCGCACGACCCCAGAGTACAGAACGCAACCCCTCTGTGCGGCTTCGATAACTTTACCCCTCCGTATCAGTTCATGCGTGCCCTGCTCGACAACGTGCCGGATCTCATCATCGACAAGGATCATATGATGGTTATCAGCCCGGATGAAGGCGCACTCGACCGTACCACTTATTTTGCAAATGTACTCGGCGTCAACATCGGTATGTTTTATAAGCGCCGCGATTACTCCGTGATCGTAAATGGCAAAAATCCCATCGTTGCACATGAATTCTTAGGAGATAATATTGACGGCAAGGATATTGTGATCGTCGATGATATGATTTCCTCCGGCGGAAGTATGCTTGATACCGCCCGTCAGTTAAAGGAAATGAATGCAAGACGTGTCTTCATCTGTACGACCTTCGGTCTGTTCACAGACGGCATGGCTGCATTCGATGAAGCCTATGAAAAGGGATGGTTCGACAAGGTAATCACCACCAACCTCACCTACCAGATTCCTGAACTGCTCTCCCGCCCTTACTACATCGAAGCGGACATGAGCAAGTTCCTGGCATCAATCATCGACTTCATGAACCACGATGTTTCCATGTCCAACGTCCTGACTCCTACCGAAAAGATCCGTACAATTCTGGAAAAATACAACAAGCGGGAATCTTATTTATAAAAGTGTACAAGAAAAGAGCGAACCACTGCAAAGTGCAGAATGGTTCGCTCTTTTTTGTTCATGACAATAGAATGCTCGCAGAGCGTGCATTCTATTGTTTGCTGTCCACTACGTTCCAAAATCAGTCAGAGTTTACTTCATCACCATCTCTGCATCTGCAGGAAGCTCAAACGGCAGTTTTCCGGGCTTTTGCTGATACCAGAATGCCACAGAGGTATAATCATCGTATCTCGGTCCTGTCCAGCCAAGGTTGTCCATTGTCATCTTAAAACTCTTCGAAAAATAAACCGGATCTTTTACATGGAAGCGGTAAAGCAAAAAGCGCTGCTGCTGGTTGTAAAACTCTTCGTTATCGCCAAGGATCGCATATAATCCGGTATACAATCCGGAGAAGGTCTGATATTTGTTCAAAATAATATCATTTCCGAACCCGTAAGATCCGCAGAAATAATCCTCCGTACCGGTATAATTCATGGAAGGGTATTTCGCACCATCAATATACATCTTGATCTCGCCTTCTACCCAGCAGGTGTTGTTGCCATTCATGCCGGAGGAAAAACATACACCGGCAAACATTCCGGGACCCTCAATGTTGTCCAGCACAGTATAGGAACGTCCTTTCTGCACCGGATGCTCCTGTCTGTAAACTGCATGGAAATATCCGCTGTCCTCCGGAATTTCCCCGTGCCAGCCGGAAATCATATAAAACAGCGTCTGCTTCTGCTCTCCTCTGTTTTCCATTGTAATTTTACAATGCTTGTAAAAAGGCATCTCCCAGTAGCTGTTATAGCCGCGTCCCGGTGCAGTCAGCATCGTCGCAGCGTTCAATACAACATACTTTCCATCCCTGTCCTTGAAATTCTCATCATAAGCACATCCGAAAAATGCGGAAATCGGTGCTTCTACCGAAGGGAACTCCTCATTATCCCAATAGATTCTCATCACAAAGGAATGTCCCACATAGCCGGTAAACCAGATATGCGTAATCATACCCGGTCCGTCGGTATCGCATAAAACAACCGTTTCTCCCGGCTCAATGTCGATACAGGGACGCAATTTTTCGCAATCCTTTGCATGCGTGCCGCCTTCTCTGGTTCCTGTTGGATTCTCTGCGGAAAACCCAAAACTCTCTCTCTGCCTGATCTGAAAAAGTGATGTCTCCATATCAAAATCTCCCTTTCGCTGCTCTTTTGTATTCCTTTTCCGTTTTACAGCTTATGCTTATTATACCTGATTTGCTCTTATCTGAAAAGGGATAACTTGCATTTCAAAATCGGAAATTTGCAGGAAAACAGCAAAATCTATCGTTTTAAAAAGGATACAGAAAACTCCTTTGCAAAACACCTCCGGACGAGTTATACTGAAAGAAAAACGGGAGTGTCATACATGGACCAGAATGAATCCAAAATGCAGATTGCAGTACTGATCGATTCAGAAAACGTCAGTTCCAGATATGCATCTATCATTTTTAATGAAATCGAAACCTACGGCTTTGCCACTTATCGCCGCATCTACGGTAACTGGACAAAAAATAACGGCTGGAGTGAAAATATTCTTCTGGAGAATTCCATCACACCGATTCAGCAGTTTAACTATACCTCGGGCAAAAATTCTTCCGACATGACGATGGTCATCGACGCGATGGACATCCTCTATTCCGGCAATGTAGACGGTTTCTGTCTCGTCACCAGCGACAGCGATTTTACCCGGCTCGCCATGCGCCTGCGGGAAGCCAATATGTACGTGATTGGTATGGGAGAATCCAAAACCCCTGCCGCCCTCACAAAAGCGTGCAACAAATTCATCCATCTGAATCTGATTTTTGAAGCAAGTGTTACCCTTTCCGAAAGTCAGACCGCCGAACTGCATGAAGACTTTTCCTCCGACCGCAGCGTCAAAGCCAATGCAGTCACCCCAATCGCTGATATCGAAGAAGCCATCATTTCTGTCATCAACGATAATGAAAACAAAGGGAAACTCACCTATATGGGAGAAATCGGCAGCCGTTTAAACAGCAAATTCACCGATTTCGATGTCCGCAACTACGGATATACCAAGCTCTTGACATTTATTCAGGACAAATGCGCCAAGCTCGAGCTGGTGAAAGAAAATTCCTCTTATTATGTGAAAGTCCGCGAAATAAACAATGTTTCCGAAATGCAGAAGGAAGTAACGGATCTCATTGAGAAAAGCGGCGGCAGTGTGGATAATCTCTCTGTCATCTACGACTGCCTGAAAAAGAAGCATCCGGACTTTGACCTAAAGGATTACGGCTACAGCCGCCTGTCCAGCTTCTTACGCAGCATGGGCAATATTTCCGTCCGTGGAAACGCTGTTACACTAAAGGATGCAGCAAAGCAAAAGACTCGAAAAAAAACAAAACAATAAAATGCACATTTCGCGAATCTTCTATTGTCACGACTAAAAACGTCCGGCAAAATGCCTTTGGAATTTTCCCATCTGCATTCTACCGGACGTTTTTCAGATCGTCTCAGGCTTCTTGAACGGATTCTGCGATCCGCTCTCTAATATAACTTTCCAGGAAATCCGCCGTCTTTTCAATCCCCATCCGGCTGCTGTTGATGCTCAGATCATAATTACGGGAATCTCCCCATTTTCCCTTTACATAATAGTTGTGGTACATCTTACGCTGGCGATCCTGCTTTTCGATCATATTCTTCGCTTCTTTCTCCGTCAGGTTGTGAAGCTTCATAATACGCGCAGTCTTGACCGGAATATCGCCCAGCACGAAAATCGTGATCAATCCCGGGGTTCCTGCAAGTTTTGTCTCCGAACAGCGTCCTACAACGACAAAGGATTCTCCTTCATCTGCTTTTTTCTTCAGATACTCGAACTGCATCTGCGCGATATTTTCTTCTGCAGAGGTCGAATACTCCCTTACCCTTCTGGAAAACAGGATGTTTCTGGGCACTTCATCATAACGGTGCAGCGTTTTGGCGTCTACGTTTCTCTCCTGCGCAATAGATTCCAGAATATTGCTGTCGTACAAAGGCAGATCAAACCTTTTTGCCAGAGTCTCCGCAATCACATGACCGCCGCTTCCAAATTCCCGTCCTACAGAAATAATCAGCTGTTTCTTCATACACATACCCCTCCGTTACCCCTTATATTTTTCGTTTCGGAGAATTCAGTTTTGCCGCAGGCAAAAAACTCCCTCCGGCAAAACAGGATTCTGCTTTTAGAAATATCTCAGGAAAATGCAAACCATCGAAATTGAAATGACAATGATCGTCGCAGGTGCCGCATATTTACAGTAATATCCCCATCCAACCGGATAGCCTTGCTTAGTCGCGACGGAAATTCCAACAACGTTTGCAGATGCGCCAATCGGTGTTGCGCTGCCGCCGATATCGGTTCCCATGGAAAGTGTCCACGCCAGCGTACTCAAATCTATGCCCTGCAGCACCGACAGCGTCTGGATGACCGGAATCATCGTTGCTGCAAACGGAATATTGTCAACAAATGCACTTGCAATTGCGGATATCCAGAGAATAATCGCGCACATCAGCATGCCGTTGGAGCCGCTCAATTTACTGATCAGACCGGCGATTTCTTCCAGTACGCCCGTCTGCTCCAATCCGCCGACTACAACAAACAGACCAATAAAGAATAAAAGCGTCTTATAGTCTACTTTGGCAAGCAGCTCTTTTGCATCCTTATACTGTGTCACAAGTGTCAAAATCGCAATAAACGTACCGATAAACGCAACGGTCAGCCCCGTCTGCGCATGGGTTACCAAAAGGACAACTGCCAGCAGGAAAATGACACAGCTCTTTGCAAACTCACCTTTATCTGTAATCGCTTCCTTCGGATCGGGATAAGAAGTAATCTGAACCGCTGCACCCTGTCCGGCCAGTTCCTTATGGAAGCATAAGTAAAAATAAATCACGATGACAATAAGCGATATCAGAGCGATAAAGCCGGTGTTGGAAATAAATTCACCGAAGGTATATCCCAGGGATGTGCCGATGATAATGTTGGGCGGGTCTCCACACATCGTTGCCGAACCGCCAAGGTTCGCACAGAAAATTTCCGACAGAATAATCGGAACCGGATTACACTTGAGCGTCTGCGCCAGCTCCAGCGTAACTGCCGCCAAAAACAGGATGACCGTAATACTGTCGATGAACATCGCCAGTACAAAAGACATCAGCATAAACGTGATAAATACCGGAATCGTGCGATATTTTACCAGCTTTGCGATCTCCAGACAGAGCCAGCGGAAAAATCCTGCCTTTCCCATTCCCTCTACCATGATCATCATACCTAAAATGAAAATGATGGTAGACCAGTTAATTCCGGATGAAGATGCCTCTCCTTCCGCTGCCGTGTACCAGAAGCTTGCCTGAAAGATGCTTTTCACATTCAGCGTTTCCACAATTGCATCCTTACTGTGCATGCCCAGTCCAAACACCAGTACGATCATCAAAAGTCCACAGCCAAGGGACACATACTGCCGCTCGATTTTGTCCATGACAATCAGGACAAACATCACTACGAAAATCAGAACTGCCAATATATGCGGTGCCATTTTCGTTCCCTCCTCTCATATTCTCTTTTGACATTATAATGCATTTTTCGAGTAAGCATAATTGATACTTTGCACAATAAATTCAATCAAAATTCGGCATCTTTCCAGTTCTCTTAACATTCTTCTGGACAATTTGACATAGTCCGTCAACTCTGCATAAACCCTTCTCTACTTCCAGAGCATGAACTGCCGTCTCTTTCCCTTCACTCCATCGGAACTGCAATCCCGATCAGCGTGTCCTCCGCCAACTGATAGGCAATCTCCTCTTCCCAGTTTAAATCAGCTGTTTTTTGTGAAAAGTGGAGCTTTAACATCGCCTGATCTTTTGGCGCAGAACCGGCGTTTTTCAATGCCGCCAAAAACAGCTGATATTCCGGATCCGTAATCAGGTACAGCTCTGTCATCTCCCCTGCGGTTTCGCCATAAAAATACCAGTCCTCAAATTCAGAGTGCGGATTGAAAAAAACAAACGCATTGTCCGCCTGATAAAAACCGTGTCTGTCCTTTGCAGAAACTTTTTTCGCAGGCAGATTGTTAAAATCGTCTTCCGTATTTTGTGGGGAACCTGCATCTGTGCTGCCTGCTGCAGTCCCGTCAGATTCTGCCCAGGGGATATCGTTCCCACCCATAAGCTCCGGGACCAGGTCTTTCGCAGCCTCATACAAACGTCCAAAACGTTCCAGTTCCCTGCACAGCGGCAACAACTCCTCGCCAAGCTCTGTCAAATGGAAACGAACATCGTCTGTCCGATGGGCTCTCTCCTGAAGCATCCCGAATACATCGGTATCCGACAGGTCTTCCATTCCTCCCGGCTTTCCGTCTGCGGACACAACGATTGCAGCCGTGCCCTCTTTTTCTGCGGACACCAGCCCGACAGCCTGCAGCACACAAAGCTCTGTCCCCACGCCCTGCACGTCTTCGTCCATACATCCCGCCAACTGTTTTTCGGACATCGGCTCTTTTTTTAATAAAAATACGATCTGCAGGCGGCTGCCGCTCAAAAGCTTCGCCGCCTGCAAACCGGACTTCCATACGTTTTCTGTATTCATCCTGTAAGGCTTACCTCATCTGTATTTCTATCTCCGGCTGCGGTACGTCCAGACAGGAAAATCCGATCTGTACCTTGAACAGGTCGCCGTCCAGATAGATTTCAAACGTTCCCTTCTGCAGCGTCGTCAGGTTCTGTGCAATCGACAGTCCCAGTCCGCTGCCCTCCGTACTTCTGGAAATATCGCCGCGGATAAAACGCTCCGTCAGCTCCTCGGCACGGATGTTCAACGCCTGCGCGGAAATATTTTTCATTGTAAATACCGCGATTTCCCTATCATCCTGTCTGACTCTGCGGATTTCCAGATAGACCCGCGTGCCTTCCAGCGCATACTTGCAAACATTGGAAAACAAATTCTCCACCACGCGCCAGATTCTTCTCGGATCGGCTTCGATATAAACCGGCTCCGGCGGCAAACTGACGATCATTTCCAGGCATTTTTCTTTTAATTTGTCATCAAACTCCCCGCAGGTCTGCTTGACGAGTTCCTTGAAGTCCAGTCGCTCCATCTGCAAAGAAATATTGCCAGACGTGATCTTGGACGCTTCCACCAGGTCGTCCGTCAGCTGCTTCAAGCGCTGGGACTTCGCATCCAACACCTGTATATAGCCTTTCGCGCGCTCATTGTCGATCTGCTCGCGCTTTAACAGGTTCACAAAGTTGATAATCGACGTCAGCGGCGTTTTGATATCATGAGAAACATTCGTAATCAGATCGGCTTTTAACCGTTCGTCCTTCATGCTCTTTTCAACCGCCGTCTTGATGCCGTCTCCGATGCCGTTGACCGCTTCTGCCAGCTCCCGGTTTTCTCCGTGCATGTCGGAAAAATCGACCTTCAGATCCAGATCGCCGTGTCCCAATCGAACCGCAGTGTCCACAATCTGCTGCATATCCTTTTTTGAGCTGTACAGCATCAGAATCGCAATGATATCGATTACAGCCGCAATCAGAATCCCTACAACACCGCAGCCGCCCAGAATCAGGTTGCCCGCAAGCAACAGTAAAAACGGAAGCAGAGTCCTGGTCAGAATGTGCCCGTTGTCATAAAGGTGCAGCACGCCGTTTCCAATCCGACTGAAAATCAGCCGCAGCATGGAATTGCTCCACAGCGTATGCGCTCTCGCCCGTCTGACAAGACTCAAATAGAAAAATAAAAACACATCGTCCAGCAAAAAGGCAACAACGCCCACTGCGAACGGGAACCACACCGCATGCGTCACATCCGTCAACGTCGTCTGCGCAAGCAGATACAAAAGCCAGCTGACGCCGAGGATCATACCTATCATCAAAATTCCTGCCACCACAAACGGCTCCGTCAGCACCGTGTCCCGAATCCTTAATTCGATCTGATAACCGCCGCCCTCTTTGCGGACGCGCCCTTCATACCGGGTTATCCGAAGCAGCAGCCAGACAGAAACCACCAGAAATAACATGCCGACTGCAGCCAGATAACCATAATAAGGAACGACTCTGTGGTACGCCGCACGCGCGGTTGCAAAGCCGTCCTGTGCCGGATACGTCGTATCAACTGCCAGCCATACCCGCGTATTATCGCCAAAGGCATACTGATAGGAGGACAGCTCCTGTCTAAGCTCCTCCGCAGCAATCTCCGTATTCGTCAAAAGCTCCGCCCGATCCGCATTATAGCACAGATATCTGCCATATTCTTCGAACTGCCTTGTGATTTCGTCTAATTTTTTATCTGTAAAATCGTCCTTCAGATTCGTATAATAATGGACTTCGCCATCCTGATCCATCCGGTAACAATATCGGATATTTGACGCGTCCAGACCGTAACTGTCTTTGTACGCCGAATATTCGGAAAAATTATAAAAAAGTTCCTTCGACGTCGTCTTTAAATCGTCCCGCAGCTGAATGTATTCGTCTGTGTCGGACGCATATTGTGCCAGGTCCTTTCCCTCTGCAGACAGATACCGGGGCACCAAAAGATCCAGCTCCATCCCATCTGCATCCGAATAATTCAGTCCCAGCTCCTCGCACTTTTTCTGATATTCTTCCCGGCTGGACGGAAGCTCCTGAATCATCTGCATCGAAAGCGACTGCTTCTGCCGTTTCTGATCCAGCTTCTGCAACACATTCAGGGTTGCCGTTTCCCCGTTCCAGTCGTTCCCGCTCAGCCCCTCCTGACCGGAAAAAACGCTGGAATCCCCTTTGAAATAAGCGTCCAGCTGTGCCTTCGTCGCAAAAACCTTTTCCATCACGAAGCCATAATTTCCCCATTTGACCAGATCATCCAGATAAAAAGACGCCGTTGCCGTCGTGTCACGGACATCTTCCTGTCTGTGGGCAAATTCCGCGATATCGATCTGCTTTTGTCCATTATAAGTTCCGTCCGTTTCCAACTGGCTTCGGATGACAGAAAGCCGCGTCACTCCTCGGATTTCTTCGGACAGAATGTCCGTGAACAGATCGGAATTTTCAAACGAATTACTGTTTTCAAGCAGATTGATCTGCTGTTCATACAGCCTGCCGTTTCTCTCCACGCTGACCGAACTATTGCAGGCAAGCCCGACAAAAATTGCCGCAAAAGCCGCTGCCAGCACTTTCTGAAAAATGAGCAGCACTCTTCTGTCCTTCTTTCCAATGACCCATTTCTTTTTCATGAGCCCGTACTCCTTTCCGGCTTTTTTCGTCACGGCTGCTTCTCGATCTTGTATCCGACACCCCAGACAACCTTCAGATAACGTGGCTCCTTCGGGTTAATCTCAATCTTTTCCCGGATGTGTCGGATATGGACAGCCACTGTATTATCCGCACCGATTGCCTCTTCTTCCCAGATGCTTTCATAGATCTGATTAATCGAAAAAACACGCCCCTGATTGCGCACCAGAAGCAACAGAATATTGTATTCAATCGGTGTCAGCTTGACTGGCTCTCCGTCCACCGTAACCTCTTTGGTCTCGTCGTTGATCACGAGTCCGCCAGCGCGGAACACTGCATTATTGTCCGTGTTTAAATTTCCCAGCTTCGTGTAACGGCGCAGCTGCGACTTCACCCGCGCAACGAGCTCAAGCGGATTAAACGGTTTTGTCACATAGTCATCCGCGCCGATGTTCAGCCCCAGAATCTTGTCCGCGTCCTCGGATTTTGCCGACAGGATAATGATCGGAATGCTGCTGTATTCCCGGATTTTGAGCGTCGCATGGATTCCGTCCAGCTTCGGCATCATAATATCGATAATCAAAAGCTGAATGTCGTTTTCTTTTAACGCCCGGATCGCCTGCTCCCCGTCATATGCCTTGATGACATTGTAACCCTCCTGCGCCAGATAAATTTCGATTGCTTCCACAATCTCTTTATCATCGTCACATACCAGAATATTTGTCATAATACCCTCCATTTTCTGCTTTCTCTCTATTAAACCAGAAAAATCTGAATCTGCTGTCCGGGATATTCTTAATATTTTATAAAGATTTTACCGACAGCAGCCTCTTTCGCGCGCATTCTATTGCTTCAGCATCAGAAACGCCGCCAGATTTCCGCGTTTTCCCTTGCTCGCCCGATGAGAAAACAGATAGCTCGGATTGCAGCAGGTGCAGATGTCCGTCATCGACAGATGCTCCTTTAAAATCCCTGCGCCAAGCAAAATTGCTTCATTGGCGCGCCACAGGTCCAGCTGATATTTTCCATTGACCTTTTCGGTCAGTATATTTTTCAAGGAAACGTCCTGATATCTCTCCTGAGAAAAGAGCTTTTCAAAAGGTTCTGCCACATCTTTTCCGACTTCATAGCAGTCCTGACAGATCGACGGACCAATCGCCGCAAAAATATCCTCCGGACGGCTTCCATACGCCTCGCGCATCGCTTCGACCGTCTTTTTTCCCATCTCACCGACTGTCCCCCGCCACCCGGAATGAGAACAGCCAATCGCATGATGCACCGGATCGACAAACAAAAGCGGCACACAGTCCGCATAAAACGTGCCAAGTATCAGCCCGGGCACGTTTGTGATCAATCCGTCCACATCCCGATAATCTTTCTCTTTCGTCACGCCCTTTCCTGCATCCTCTTTTTCCACACGGCGGATGTTTGTCGTATGGGTCTGATCGGAGCAGACGAACGCGTCCGAAGTTGTCCCGAACACGCCTGCCGCCCGCCGGAAATTTTCATCCACCGCCTCCCGGCTCGTATCCCGCGCATAGCTGAAATTGAAAGAAGCACAGTCCCCGGTACTGACACCGCCGAACCTGCTGGTGACCATATGAGTCACTATATTTAACCGTTCTAACGCCGGAAAAGTGAGATATTCCACCTCTCCGCTTTTGTGAATTTCCATCCCCGGATAACCCGTCTTTTTCCGGATCAGATCTTTTTTTGCTATCTTCGTCTCCTGCTGTTCCACGTCCCTGCCCTCCTGTATTCAAATGCGTTTTGAATCCACTGGATCTCTTTCCTGCAGACCGCCACCACGTCAAAGCGGATCTGTACATCCCCCTCTGCAGGATGCTTCCACAGATACCAGTCTGCGCAACGGCAGATTTTTTCTTGCTTTGCGCTCCCGACCGCCTCCAATGCTGTCCCAAATCGGTCGTCGTTCCGATATTTTACTTCAAAAAAAACAAGGCAGCCCCGGTGAAACCCGATGATATCGATTTCTCCCCTGCTGCACCTGTAATTACGCTCCAGAATGTTTACTCCGCTGCGCATCAGATAAGCTGTCACTGCTTCCTCCCAGAAAGCGCCCGCCTGTCTTTTATTCATTTAACCTTCTTTCACAAAATGACCGATGAAGCTTCTGCGGTGAATCGCCGTCGGTCCCATGGTCTGCAGTGCCTCGATATGCTCTTTTGATCCATACCCTTTATTGCGTGCAAATCCGTAGCCCGGAAAAACTTCCTCATACTGCTCCATCATCCGGTCCCTCGTCACCTTCGCTACAATGCTCGCTGCAGCAATGGATACGCTTTTTGCATCTCCCTTGATGATCGGAACCTGTTGAATTGCCACATGCGGAATCCTTACCGCATCGTTTAGCAGAACTGCAGGCTGAGGATTCAGCTTTTCAATCGCCTGACGCATCGCTTCGTAGGTCGCCTGCAGGATGTTGATCTCATCGATTCGCTGTGGGCTGACAATCCCGATTCCCACCGCCACTGCGTGCTCCAAAATGACGTCATATAACTGTTCCCTTTTTTCTGCAGAAAGCTGCTTGGAATCGTTCAGATACAAAATTTCGCAGTTCTTCGGCAAAATAACCACGCCTGCAACAACCGGTCCTGCCAGCGGTCCCCTTCCAACCTCGTCAATGCCGCAGATCAGGCCTTCGTTTTCATAGTCCCGTTCATACTGCTGCAGCTGATAAATCCGCGCTGTTTCCTTTTCCAGCGCCTCCCGCTGCATTTCCGAACGCCGGATCAGCGCCTGCACACCGCTTCTTGTGTCTTCCCGATAGGTTTGTTCCAGATTCTCCAGCAGGCCTGCCGCAGACTCTGCCTCTGTCCGCATGGAGGCTTTTTTCAAGCGCTCTCCGGCTTCTGCAAACCGCGCTTTGATTTCCCCGATTTTTTCCATATCAGATGTCCCTTACTGGTGTTTTAACACTCCAAATTTGTGAAACGGCCAGATTCTGACCCACGCTTTTCCGATAATCTGATCCCGGTGGATATTTCCGACGCTCGGCTCCCGGCTGTCCGAGCTGTTGTTTCGATTATCGCCCAGCACAAAATATTCGTCCTCGCCGAGGGTAATCGGCTCGCCTGCGCGCCCCGGTGACAGCATCACTTCCTTGCCGTAGCCTTCCTCCAGCACCTGTCCGTCAATGTAAATCGTTCCGTCCGTGCCGATCTGAACCGTTTCGCCGGGCAGACCAATAATCCGCTTAATATAGTAAACATTTTCATCGTACTGGAATGGGAACACGATAATATCAAAGCGCTGCGGATCCTTAAAACGATACGAAATCTTGTCTACGATCAGGTTATCGTTATTGCTCAGTGTCGGCTCCATCGAGCTTCCGTTGACCTCCGTGCGCTGTCCGACAAATGTGATCACCAGCCAGGTGATACCCAGGACAACTACGATATATAAAAGCGTGCTTCCGATTTCTTTCAGGATTGCTTTTCCACTCATGGCTTACGCCTCCTTTTTCGGCAATTCCAGCGTCATGCGGCCGAGCCTGCCGCTGCGAAAATCATCCAGAACGAGGGCCGCGCCCTTTTCATATTCCGGCTCACCGCCCTTTTTCAGACAACCGCGGGACTTGCAGACTGCTTCCAGAAGGGCGAGGGCCGAATGGAGGGACGCCTGTGCGTCGCCATCTGCGTCCGCTGTATCCAGTGTCAGCTGATACCGCTTTTCCAACGCCTCCGGGTAATTCTCCCCGATAAACACAAGCAGGGAAAGTGCCATTTCTTCGCGGTTTAAGATTTCATCGTTCATCGAGCCGATCAGTGCGAGGCGTTCTCCCACCGCCTGATCTTCGAATTTCGGCCACAGGATGCCGGGCGTATCCAAAAGCTCCAGACCCTTGTTCAGGCGAATCCACTGCTTGCCCTTCGTTACGCCGGGCTTGTTGCCGGTTTTCGCGCACGCCTTTCCTGCGAAGCTATTGATAAACGTCGATTTTCCTACGTTTGGAATTCCTGCCACCATCGCACGCACCGGACGGTTCAAAATACCGCGTTTGCGGTCGCGCTCGATCTTTTCCCGGCAGGCTTCCTGAACCTTGCCCTGAATCGCTTTCATCCCGGCGCCGCTTCTGGCGTTGATTTCCAGTACAGCAAAGCCAAGACTTTCAAAATATGCCGTCCAGGCGCGGTTTGCAGCCGGATCGGACAGATCGGATTTATTCAATAAAATCAGGCGTGCCTTGTTTTTCCCCATCTCGTCGATATCAGGATTGCGGCTCGATTGCGGACATCTGGCGTCCACCAATTCGATAATCAAGTCGATCAGCTTGATATCTTCCTGCATCGCGCGGCGCGCTTTCGTCATATGTCCGGGATACCACTGGTATACCATAGTTTTCTTTCCTTTTCTGTAACTGTGAGGGTACTGAACAGTTACCCTTTTCTTTATAATATTCTGTGTAATTTTCAGTGAATCAGTCCCCAGCCATCCGTGCCGTTTCCGAAATGGAACCACGCCTCGCCGACGATCGTGCTGCGCAGCACCGGACCGACATTGGCGGAACGACTGTCCTCACTGTTATTACAATTATCGCCGAGCACGAAATATTCGTCCTTGCCCAGCTTGATTTCATTCTCTGCAATACCGGCTGACGCGATCAGATCCATCTCTTCATTTTCCTGCGCCTTACCGTCTATATATAAAATGCCGTCCTGAATCAGGACGGTCTGCCCCGGAACCGCTACAACACGCTTCACATAATAGTGGGCATTCTGATTACCGTTTGGCAAAAATACCACCACATCCCCTGTCTGCGGAGAAAAGAAACGGTACTTTAAGCGGTTAACCAAAATTCCCTGTCCGTTCGTCAGCCCCGGCTCCATGGAAACGCCGATCATGTTCGTGCGCAGTCCGACCGCCCAGATCACCATAAACGCCAGAAAAACTGCCAGTACAGACAGCACAATCCAACTGAACACCTCTTTGACCGCCTGCATGCTGAGCCCTTTTTTCTTCCGGTAAAACTGCAGTCCACGCTGTCTTCTTCTCATACAAATCTCCATTCCGCAGCCGCCGTTTCGTCCTGCAGACATCCTAAAAAGCAAAAAAGGGGCTGCCGTTACTGGTGCCCCTCTCTTCGCAATTCTTATTTTACAACTTCTTTGACCTTTGCGCTCTTGCCGACTCTGTCTCTTAAGTAGTTCAGCTTTGCTCTTCTTACTTTACCCTTACGAACAACTTCTACCTTCTCAACGTTGGGAGAATGTAAAGGCCAGGTCTTTTCAACGCCGACGCCGTTGGAGCTCTTTCTTACGGTAAAGGTTGCACGGTTGCTGCCGCCCTGTTTCTTTAAAACAACACCTTCGAATACCTGAACTCTCTCACGGTTGCCTTCCTTGATCTTACCATATACTCTTACGGTATCGCCTGTCTCAAATGCAGGTACTTCAGCTTTCAGCTGAGCAGCTTCGATCTCTCTGATAATTTCGTTCATTGCTTTTCCTCCTGATTTCTGGATGTTCTTAATACGATTCCCGTAACAGAGGACCATCTCCTTTTTTCGCAACATTTGCAGTATAACATAGCTTTCTCAAATATGCAAGGTTTTTCTTCCTAATAAGAAAAATACCACCCGGTTTTACCGCCGCGCCTAGGATACCCAGAAAACGCTCCCCGGTGCAAAGCGCATGCCGGATTTTTTCTGCAGTGCAGCGGAAATTTCGTTTTCCACGAATACATGCGCATAGGGCACATGACCTGCCGCAAGCTCCCGCCGGATCATTTCAGCCTCCAGGAGACTCCCGATTCCTCTTTTCCGGAAGGGCTCCAGCACTTCCAGCATTCCCATGCCGCCGTCGTTGTGCACGCCTGCAAAGCCTGCTAGCTCCCCATCCAGAAATGCACCGATCATCTGACGCGATGCGATCCGTTCTCTGATGTAGGCTTCATCATGATAAAGATGATAATGTGCCTCTACGTTTGCCGCATACGTTTCGTCCAGCTCCCGGATTTCAACGGCTTCGTCCGGCTCCGGAAGGTCAGGCGCTTTTTTTTTCGGATAAATCACCTGATAGCATTCATTGAAATTTTTTAACCCGAAACGCTCTAAAATGCTCGTCAGCACAAATTTCTGATGACAGACATAGACCGCACCGGTCGGGTCCGTCAAAGACAGCAGCCGTTCTCCTGCGTCCTTTGTTTTGGCAGTGATCCGATACACACCGCCTGACCTGTCCTTTGTCAGCACGCCGTCCTCCCGGACTGCCAGGATGTCAGCTTTGCCTCTCCGGATATCCTCAATCATGTCCATGTGAAGCATTTTATCTTTTAACAAATATTCCAGCGCACGTCCGGGCAAATCGTACTTTTCATATAAATCCGGTCGCCGAGCTTTCGTCCGCTCCTCAGACTTTTCCAGGCGCCATTTGTCTATCCTTGCATGGTCGCCGGAAAGCAGGATATCCGGAACCTTTTTGCCCTCCCAGACCTCCGGTCGGGTGTACTGGGGATATTCCAGCAGATTCTCCTGAAAGCTTTCTGTCACGCCGGAATCCTCATTTTTTAAAACACCGGGAACCATCCGGGAAATCGCGTCGATCATCACCATCGCCGGAAGCTCTCCTCCGGTCAGCACATAATCACCGATGGAAACCGGGTCTGTCACGATCTCTTCGATCACGCGCTCGTCGATTCCTTCATAATGCCCACACAGAAAAATCAGCTCTTCCTCCTGTGCAAGCTCCTTTGCCATCTCCTGGGAAAAGGTTTTGCCCTGTGGGCTCATAAACAGCACCCGCACTGTTTTTTTGCCCTCTGCAGGCTTTGCAACCGCTTTCCAGGCGTCGTAAACCGGCTGTGCCTGCATCAGCATGCCCGCACCGCCGCCGTAAGGGTAATCGTCCACCTTATTGTGCTTATCCTGCGTGTAATCGCGGATATTGACCGCATGGATTCCGATCAGTCCTTTTTGGATCGCCCGTCCTAAAATGCTCGTCTGCAGTCCGTTTTCCACCATTTCCGGAAACAATGTCAAAATATGAAACTGCATTTTTTCGTCAGTCCTCCAGCAATCCGTCCAGGATATGGATTTTCATCCGTCCTGCTTCCACATCGACATCCAGCACACATTCCTTGATTGCAGGCAAAAGCAGCTGTCTGCCATCCTTTAACCGAATCTGATAAACATCATTTGCGCCGGTTTCAATGACATCCTCTAAGGTTCCAAGCTCCTGCTCCTGTTCATCCAATACCTTCACGCCGATCAGATCTGCGATAAAATACTCGTCCTTCTGTAGGCGTACCGCATTTTCCCGCGTTACATACAGACTCTTTCTCCGGTATTTTTCCGCCTCGTCTATCGTATCGATTCCACGGAATTTCAAAATGGCGAATTGCTTGAAAAATTTCACGCTCTCGATTTCCAGAATCCGGTTTTCCTTTCCCGTATCCAGAATCACTTCTTTTAACTTCTTAAAACGGCGCACATCATCTGTCGTCGGAAAAATCTTGACCTCCCCGTGCACACCGTGTGTGGAAGCGATCACTCCCACCTGCAGTCTTTCTTCCATATAACCTCTCATTTCACAAACAGCGCCTTGCTTTTGCAAGACGCTGTCCATTTCAGATGTCAGATGATATCCACATCCACTTTTTTATTATCTTCCATCGCCGCAGCCTTTACCACAGTGCGAATTGCCTTAGCAATACGGCCCTGTTTACCGATTACCTTGCCCATATCGGAGGGTGCAACATGAAGTTCAACCGTCAGGCTTCTGCCGTTTTCCTTTTCGGAGACGCTCACTTCATCCGGATGATCCACAAGTGCCTTTGCGATCACTTCCACCAAATCTTTCATAATCCACCTCCATAAGCCTGCTACAGTCAGCCCCACAGCTACTGCTCTTTTGCGTAACCGTCTGCTTTACAGAGCTGTCTTATTTCTCGATTCCTGCTGCCTTGAAGATCTTGCCTACGATTTCGGTGGGCTGTGCGCCATTGTTGAGCCACTTTTTAGCCAGCTCTTCGTTTACCTTGAAAGTGCTGGGATCTGTATTCGGATCGTATGTGCCGATCTCTTCAATGAAACGACCATCTCTGGGAGATCTGGAATCTGCCACGATGATTCTGTAAATCGGGTTCTTCTTGTATCCCATTCTTCTTAATCTGATCTTTACTGCCATTTTTCTTACCTCCAAATGAAATATAAATATGTTTTCTTGTGTGCGATCTGCACTATTTATCAGAAAGGAAGTCTGAACTTACCTTTTCTTGCACCTTTGCCTCCCAGCATTCCCGGGAACTGCTTCATCATTTTCTGACTCTGCTCAAACTGCTTGATAAATCGATTGACTACGCTGATGTCCACCCCTGCGCCTCGTGCAATACGGTGCTTGCGGCTGGGATTTAAAAGCTTGGGATTGCGGCGTTCCTGGGGCGTCATGCTCAGCACGATCGCTTCCATTCTTGCCAGCTGTTTTTCATCGATCATCGATTCGATATCGCCCATCTTCGAACCCATGCCGGGCATCATGCTCAGGATACCGGACAGCCCGCCCATGTTGCGCATCTGCTTCATGCTTTCCAGGTAATCCTCAAAATCGAACTTGCCCTTCTTCATGCGCGCCGCCATCTCTTTTTCCTTGCCAGCGTCAATATCGAGGTTCGCCGAAGCTTTTTCAATCAGGGTGAGCACATCGCCCATTCCCAGAATTCGGCTCGCCATACGGTCGGGATAAAACTGTTCCAGATCGGAAAGCTTCTCTCCCATACCAACATATAAAATCGGCTTGCCGGTAACGGCTTTAATGGAAAGCGCCGCACCGCCTCTTGTGTCACCGTCCATCTTGGACAGGATCACGCCGTCGATTCCTACTTTTTCATCAAATTCCTTTGCCACATTGACCGCATCCTGACCGGTCATGGCATCCACTACCAGAAGTGTCTGATGGACCGTCACTGCCTGCTTGATCTTCTGCAGCTCCTCCATCATGCCCTCATCGATATGCAGGCGACCCGCAGTATCCAGAATCACGACATTATTGCCGTTTTTCTCTGCATGCTCCATCGCCGCTTTTGCGATGTCAACCGGGCTGTGGCTCGTGCCCATGGAAAAGACTTCCACCTGCTGTTTCTCGCCGTTGATCTGCAGCTGTTCAATCGCTGCCGGACGGTAAATGTCACAGGCTACAAGCAGTGGCTTTTTGCCTTTTAATTTAAACTTGCCTGCCAGCTTCGCAGTCGTTGTCGTCTTACCTGCACCCTGCAGACCGCACATCATAATCACGGTTGTCGCTTTGCCGGGCTGGAACTGTAATTCCTGTGTCTCGGAACCCATCAGGGAAGTCATCTCTTCGTTTACGATCTTGATGACCATCTGACCGGGATTTAATCCGTTCATGACGTCCTGACCGATCGCCCGTTCTTCCACAGACTTGACGAACTGCTTGACAACCTTGAAGTTTACATCCGCTTCCAGCAGTGCCATCTTGACTTCCTTGAGCGCAACTTTGACGTCCGCCTCTGTCAGTCTGCCTTTGCTGCGCAGATCCTTAAACACATCCTGCAGTTTATCGGTTAAGCTCTCAAATGCCATTCAAATCCTCTCCCGCGATCCGTTACAGTTCTTCTAAAATCTGTCCCGCCAGTTCTCTGACCTGCGTCTCCGTGCTGATCTGTTCGATCTTCTCTACGGTGTGCTTGACTTTCTGAAATCTCGCAATCAGGTGCAGCCGCTCTTCATAGCTCTGAAGCATCCGGTCGCATCTGCGGACAAGATCGTGTACGCCCTGTCTGCTGATCCCCTGTTCCTCTGCGATCTCACTCAGGGACATGTCGTTTAATACCACATCCTCATAGATCTTTCGCTGATGCTCGGTCAGCAGTTCACCGTAAAAGTCATACAGCATACCCTGTTCTACGATTTTTTCCATATTGCGTCCTCACCTGTGCTATCATACCCGAAAAAAAAGGGTGTGTCAAGTAAAAAATCTTGACACACGCAAAAATTTTCAGACCTGCATGACACGACCGATGAACTCCTTCACACGGGCATTCGGGTTTCCAAACACTTCCTCCGGCGTACCCTCCTGGCAGACCAGACCTTTTTCCATGAAAATCACGCGATCCGAAAGCTCTTTGGCAAACTGCATCTCGTGTGTAACGATCACCATGGTCATGTGCTCGTCTGCCAGCTGCCGGATGACGCGCAGCACCTCTCCGGTCAGCTCCGGGTCAAGGGCTGAAGTCGGCTCGTCAAAAAATAAAACCTTTGGCTGCAGGGCAAGCGCTCTGGCAATCGATACTCTCTGCTGCTGTCCACCGGAAAGCTGATAGGGATAGGCATCTGCCTTATCCGACAGCCCCAGCTGTTTTAACAGCTTCCATGCGCGTTCTTTTGCTTCTTCTTTGGAAACACCATCTACGCAGACTGGTGCATCGATGATATTTTTCATCACTGTATAATGCGGAAACAGGTTGAAATTCTGGAACACCAGGCCGAAATTTTTCCGGATTTCCTTTAATTGCTTCTTATTTGCATAGACGCATTTTCCGTTTTCTTCCCATGCAGCCTTTTCACCGAGAAAAGAAAGCTCGCCGCCGTCCATTTTTTCCAGCATGGTCGCACAGCGCAGCAGCGTCGATTTGCCGGAGCCGGACGGACCGATAACCGATACGACTTCTCCCTTATGGACGGAAAGGGAAATATCCTTTAAGACCTCCAACTCCCCAAATGTTTTTTTGATATGATTCATTTCCAGATAAATCTGACTCATTCTAATCTCGTACCTTTCCTGAATTTCCCTATGCCTGCAGGGATAAAACTTTCTTCAGCCGACTGACCTTCTGGCATCCTGCATTATCCGCGGTAATAATTTAATTTCTTTTCCACATGCTCCATAACAACTGCAACGACCAGATTAAAAATGTAATAAAATACTCCTGCTGCCATCAGAGGCATTACGGAAGCCTGTGCTGCCGCGATCTGCTTTGCGATCGTAAACATCTCCGTTACTGTCAGCACAAAGGCCAGGGATGTATCCTTTACCAGCGTGATCATTTCGTTGGTTACTGCCGGAAGCACCCGCTTGATGACCTGCGGCAAAATAATCCGGAAAAACGTCTGAACGCGGCTGTATCCTAATACTTTTGCTGCCTCATATCCGGAACCTTTTTGCTCTCCCAGACCTCCGGTCGGGTGTACTGGGGATATTCCAGCAGATTCTCCTGAAAGCTTTCTGTCACGCCGGAATCCTCATTTTTTAAAACACCGGGAACCATCCGGGAAATTGCGTCGATTTATCCCTGCCCGAAATCCGACCTCAAACATACGCTTCCATGGCATATATTTCGATTTCTCGCTGGCATACTTTACATATATTTTGGGCTTCTTTTCATAAAGATGATTCAGGATTCTGGATATCAGTGTCAGTCCTACTTCATCCGCTCCCGGATACATCAAAACCTTATGAGAAATTCCCAAGCGGTCTTTATGCAAAACTTCCCCTGCTTTATGAATCTGCGCACCATAAATTTCATAATAATCAGGTTCCTCATCACTGCTGGAATAATTCGGGCAACGCATAACTACCTGAAATCCATAAATGACCATTTCAGGATTTCTTTTACGGATGTCTTTCAATACAGTCAACCGTTTTTGCAGACTTTCTTCTGTATCGCAATGTATTCTGGATGGAACCAGACCTCCATACAGAAGCATATCCACTGAAAATACAAGACCATCTGCATCTGCACATTCTTTTTCTGTTTTCTCATCCTTTCTATCAATATTATCAACTTGCCTTATTTTCTTTTTCCTTTATAATAGGAAGAAAGCAATATATCATTATATGTACGAAACGGAGTGCACCATGAAAAAGAAAAAACAAAATTACAGCCAGCTTCATTATGAACAGGAACTGGCTGCCCAAAAACGGCGTTCCAAAAAACATCCCGAACCTGTCCCTGAAATTATTCCGGGCAAAGAAGATCCCCAAACAGGCATTCTGTTTTTCCTGCGCAGAATCTTATTTCCGAATCTGACAGATCTTCTATTAAATAACCTGCTATTTTTTCTAACTGTTCTTCCCTTACTTCTCCTGACTGAACTCACCCTTCATACCGGAGGATTGATTTTTCTGGCCGGAGCATGGCTTTTTTCACCGATTGCAGCTGCCGGAATGGCTGCTCTGTATCACCGCTGCTGTGAATATACCAGAAGAATCGCTCCTTCTGTGCGCATTGCCTTTGTCTCATTTTTTATTCACAATTTAAAGGCATCCATTCTTCCCGGTCTGATTTCCGGTTTTTTATGGATTCTCTGCGGAATATATATAATAGGCGGAAACAGGCAAAAATCCACTTCCACATTGCTCTATTACTTACTGATAGTGCTAATTTTATTTTTAGTCAGCTGCTACACCACCATGCTCTTACTTCAGGTTGCTTTATTCCGGCTTCCCGTCAAAGCTGTCTTAAAAAATGCTGTTCTTCTGATTCCCTCCTGTGGCTTCAGATGTATCATTCCTGCATTGCTTCAACTGGGTTTTATATTGATTCTGTCATCCAATCTCTGGCTTGGCCTGCTTTTCTTTTTCCTGGGTATTCCGGGAATTATCTCAACAATCACCACTCATCTTCTCTGGCCAAGGCTGCAGCAGATTCTTTTGAAAGAAGAATAATTCCCTCATCCAAAAAACGGTCACTTTTCCTTTTATGAAAAGTGACCGTTTTTATGAGTATCCTATTTCCTTTTTTTCAAAATATCCGGCATCATCATTCCCATTAAAATTTCCGAAACAGTCCAACCTGTTTCACAGGCATAAGCTGCCCATCCCACATCGTGCGGCGCCGCATATGCCTCTTTCAGATCCATGTCAAATGCTCTGCACCAGGCTCCATCCAAATGTGTCCTGTCACTGAACATCTGCGTTTTTAAGCAAAAAATCACTGAATCCTTCCATAGTTCATGAAACCATCTGTCACCGGTTGCTTCATATGCAAAGGCAAATCCCATCGGAAGCCAGTTGCTGGAATATAACAAATCGGCCACCGGATCTCCATTCTCCGTCAATACAGAACATTCTTCTCTGGATTCTCTTGAAAAAGCAGCCCGATATCCGGTATCCCACTCTCGATATCCTCCAAAGGGATGTCGCACCTTCTGCAAATCCTCCGCAACGCGATATAGCATTTGCCTGTGCTTTTCCTCCCCCGTGGATTGATACAAAACTGCAAGCGGCAAGATCAGTCTGCACATTTCTTCCGTCTCGCTTTGTTCTCTGGCCGTTTCCGGATAAAGCTCCATCATGCGCTCCAGCCCTTTTTGCGCCACTTCTGTATATTGTCTCTTTCCGCTCGCCCTTCCTGCCAGCAAAAGTGCCGCATGATAATAGGCATTATAGTGAGCAGAAGGAAGTCCGTGTTCCTCTTGTCTCAGCCTATCCATTTCCATTTCTGTCAGATCGTAGTTATCCGTTCTGAAGATCCGCAATCCATCTTTTGCAGTCGTGCGGATTAAAAAATCCATTGCGCGACAGATATCTTCCACATGAGAACAATTTCCCATATACAAAGCATCATACAATCCAGGCAGCAACGCTCTCGCCACATCATCCTGATAACATACATTCCATGAGTTGGTGCACCATCGCACCATACCATCGAGCCGCCCGCCTCTGATAAACATAGGACCGTAAACAATTTTTTCCATCTTACCGGCCAATGCTGCATATTCTTTTTCCCCGCTTAAATATGCATACATTTTAAATGCCCCTGCGCTCTCTCCCGTGCAGTCTGTTCTGACCCCATCCAATACCGTATATTTTCCATCTGAATCAATATTATGCGCAATCCCTTCCTTGATTCCGCCGTTTCCTTCATCGACCAGAAATCGCTCTAACCAGCGCACTCCTTTTTCAATCGCTTCTTTTCTGCAATGTTCAAATTTTTCAGAATCCTCTAAATTCTCCATTGTCCCATAATGTACGATTGACGCCGGATAAAAATCAGGTTCTTTCCCCGTGATCCATTGTGCAAGATATTGAATAAAAGCTTTCCATTTCACACTTGGCGAAAATCTTGCTTCATTAAAACTGCGCAATATAAATCCTGCCCATAAAATATTTTTTCCGACTTTCCATACCCCCGGCTTTCCATTTTTAAGGATTTCCTCTTCTGACATCTTTGTATGCGTATGCGCTATAATGTGTTCCTGATAGATAAAAACAGGTTCAATTTCTTCCGCATGAAATTCCGGCACACACATCCGGTTTGCTTCATCATCCAAAAGATCTCCAGTACAAAATCCCGGGATTTTTTCTTCAGAGGGCTCAAGATAAATCATCCTGCTTTTAGTACTGTCTGTTGGTTCTCCACATAAAATATCCTGAAATCCCCGAATTGCCTGCAGAAAAATTTTTTTCCCTTTTCCCGCTTCTTTCTCCAGCTTTTCCCGAAATCTTGCTTCCAGATAAGCGCCGCTTTCTTCCGGCAAAATACAAAACGAATCGTAGTCCTCCAAATTAACAGTCAATACTTTTTGAAATTCAATACATTCTGTTTCTGCGCCGCAGCTTTCTAACACATCCACAAAATCACATTTTGAATCCGATACGATCAATGTCTTCATATACCGCTATCCTCTCCTGCTTTATAACTTAACTATTTATTCTTTTAAAGCATCCGTAAATTTTTTTGTGATCAATTGCGGTCTGGTAATCGCAGATCCTATAACAACGCTATATACGCCTATTTCCATAACCCGTTTCAATTTCTGCGGAGTATTAATATTTCCCTCTCCGATCACAGGATGTTTAACTCTTTTAATCAATTCCCGTATCAGTTCAAAATCATTCTTTTCTATCTGACAGCCCTTACTTTCTTCCGTATATCCAACCAGCGTTGTTCCAATAAAATCAAATCCTAATTTATCTGCATAAAGCATTTCCTGCATCGTAGAACAATCTGCCATCAAAAGCTGCTGCGGGTATTTTTCTCTGATTTCAGCATAAAATTCTTCAAGTTTTCTGCCATCCGGACGCCTTCGGCATGTAGCATCTACCGCAATCACATCCGGTTTTACCTGCATCAGTTCATCCACCTCTCGGATTGTCGGCGTGATCCGTACCGAACAGCCCGGATAATCTCTTTTTATAATTCCAATAATCGGTAAATCAACATTTTTTTTGATTTCTCTGATGTCCTCTACCGAATTGGCTCTGATGCCTCCGGCTCCTCCTTCTTTTGCCGCAACTGCCATCCTTCCCATTATAAAAGAAGAATGAAGCGGCTCTTCCGGCAATGCCTGACATGACACAATCAACTTATGAAATACCGACTCTATTGACCTTTCCATCTCTATTCCTCACATTTTCTTTCTAGTGGAATTCATACCTTTTACCGCTTTCCTATTTAATACCTGATGTTGTCTGTATTCCGTTCAGGAAAGCATTCTGACAAAAGAAAAAAATTACAATCAAAGGCACTGTAAACACTGTACTTGCTGCCATCAGAAGCGTCCATTCCGGCTGCGCTGCATTTTTAAACATCTGCAATCCAATGCCCAATGTATACAATTTACTGTCCTGCAGATACATCAGCGGCCCTACATAATCATTCCAGCAGGCAATAAATACCATGACTGCTACCGTTGTTAAAATAGAGGAACACATCGGATATACAATACTGTACAGTATCCTGAAATCTCCTGCCCCATCAATACGGGCGGCTTCTATTACGCTGGTCGGCAACGACTTCATAAACTGCCGAAACAAATAAATATAATAAGTGCTTCCAAAAAAACTGGGCAATACCAGGGGAATGAATGTATTCAGCATTCCCAGCTTTGACCATGTCGCATACATTGGAATCTGCGTTACCATCGATGGGATCATCATCGTCATCAAAATGATCGGAAACAGATACTTCCCTCCTTTCCACGGGATCTTTGTAATCGAATAAGCAACCATCGGACAGGAAATCAATGTCCCGATCACAGGAAGAATCGATGTGATCAATGTATTTTTTATATACCTTGCCATATCCATTCTCCCAAAGATTTCCGTAAAGTTACTCCATTTAATCGGATTTGGAAACCACTGCGGCGGCGTTGTGAAACAATAAGTCTCGTACTTAAGTGCTGTTGAAATCATCCAGTAAAGAGGCATTGCAAATACAAGCCCCAGAAAAACCAACATGATCACACCAAATATGTGAGCAGCTCTGCCTCTTACTCCTTTATAAATCATCATTTCACGTATCTTTTTATAAACAGCTTTCATTTCATCCCTCCTACTCTACATCGTAATTAACGATTCTGTCACTGAGTTTTCTTGTCAAAGCTGTCGTAACCATTACAATCAGAAACAGCAGCACTGCCAAAGCACAGGCATACCCCATCTTAAAGTAGGAAAATGCATTTTGATATAAATACAAATTATAAAACAGCAATGAATTTCCAGGTCCCCCGTTGATCTGGTTTCCTCCAACTGATACCAGAAGCATACCCTGCGTAAAATACTGGAATGCACCAATCATGGACATAATAACATTAAATTCAATTGTTGGAGAAATACAGGGAACTGTAATATGAAAAAACTTTTTAATACCATTTGCACCGTCCAGTTCTGCCGCTTCATACAAGGATGCCGGAACCGAACGAAGCGCTGCAAGATAAATGATCATTGTTCCCCCACATCTCCAGGCATCCATGATCATCAAAGAAATCTTTGTATATTTGGGGTCATTTAACCATGCAGGCCCCTCAATTCCGATCAGACCCAGAATCTGATTTACCAATCCATAATGTCCGTTCAATAACCAGGTCAACAGCATGACGCTTGCCACCACAGGAACAAGAGACGGTAAATAAAATACTGTCCTAAAAAACGGAAGACCGGGAATATTTTTCTGATTCAAAAGCAGTGCCAGCAAAAGTGACACTACCATACCAACAATTGGTGAAATAACAACCATATACAGCGTATTTTTAAGACCCTTCCAAACATACTGATCCTTAAAAGCATCTTTATAATTTTTCAGTCCTACCCACGCAGGCTCGTTAAAAAGATTATAGTCTGTAAAACTGTAATAAAAAGCCAAACATACAGGCAATAAAATAAAACACACAAAACCGATCAGCCATGGAGATGCAAACAATATTCCCTTCCAAAAAAAACGTGCCTCCCTTTTACTGGAAGATCCGAACTTTTCTTTTCTCCCGACCACTTTTTTCATTCATATTCCTTCCTTCCTCAATTAGTTTATTTGAAGGTTCCTTCCTAAAACAGACGGGGTGGTCTCACACCACCCCGTCCATTACCCCAATATCTTATTCCCAGGATGTTTTACTTGCCATTAAATGCGTCTGCAGCTGCCTGAACCTCTTCCTGAATATTGGACACTGCCGTATCCATATCCATCGTTCCTTCCATATAAGCAGTCATGTTATTTCCGATTGCGCCAAGATACTCATTCACATAGCCACTCATTGGAAATGACTGAAGATCCGCTTCTTTCAGCAATACCGCAACTTCCTTCAGTGCATCGCAAACCCCTTCTTTTTCCAACAGGGCATCCAACGCACTCTTTCGAGGCATCAATGCGCCAACTCCCTTTTCTCCCTCCGCAAGATATGTCATCGCTTCCTTTGAATTCAGATAAGACATTACTTCCCATGAAGCTTCCGGATTTTTGGTCTTTGCATTCATTTCATATACTGCTGCAGTAAACATGGATTTTCCGGGAACGCGTGCAATGCCCCAATCCTCGCCATATGCATATCCTGCTTCTACACCTGCATTATAAATTGACGAAATCGCGCTGTCCGGAAGAAGAAGAAATCCAGCTTCACCCGTCAGTATCGGATCTGTCACACTGCCTCTTGCCGGTCCAAAATCACTTTCCCAACCGGTTGCTACCGCATATCCGCCCTGATAATCGATAAGCTCCTTCTGTGCAGAATATGCCAGACGCATCGCCTCACTGTCAAACACAGGATTTCCATCCGCATCATTCCAGCTCGCTTCTGTCATTGAAGGCCAAAGGACGTTATCCAGCCAAGGGGACAAAGGATTCATTCCCATACTTGTACTTTCCAGATCATAACAATCCTTTGCACACTGAATCATGTCCTCAAAGGTTGTCGGGAAGTTCTCCCACCCGGCTTCTTTTAAAACATTTTTGTTATAAACTGCAAAAGAAGAAGATGCCAGATTGGGAATAGAATATATCTTTCCGTCTACAGTACACAAATCCCATACTCTTTCCAAAAAATCTGCTTTTTCAAATTCCGCATCATTTTCCACGAATTCTGTCAGATCATATAATGCTCCTCTTGCTGCCAAGGGCGACGCATACTGCCAGTACATATCAAAAAGATCCGGCGTATCCTGAGATGCGATTGCGGTCACCACATTATCATACGTTTTTCCAAAGCTGACTTCCACCTGGATATCTTCATGAGATGCATTGAAATCGTCTATCAGCTTTTTCAATCTGGAAGAAGATGCCGTAGGGTCATTATCTTCTGCTTTAAATGACCAAAGTGTTACAGTCGTTACCTCTCCTGATTTTTCTTCTTTTGTCCCTGCTTTAGCTTCTTCTGCCTTTTCTGTTTCCTGCTTTACAGCTTCTCCCCCGGCACTGTTTCCACATGCAGCCAAGCCAAATGCCATTGCCGTAGCCAGAAGCACTCCTATTACTTTCTTTTTCATATCCCTGTTCCTCCTTTAGGTATTTGTTGATGTTTGCATTATAACAACGTCCTATTATTTGTGCAACAAAACAGCCTCCTTTGGGAAATACTATCTCAAAAGAAGCTGTTTCTACAAAAAATGTGAAAATATATTCAGAAATCGTTAAAATTATCCAATCCATTTTCAGGATTTCTTTTTATTCAGGGTTTCCAATGTCATATGGTATCTTTGCCTTTTTATTTTAGTATCGTTTTTAAAATAGTATCCATAAAAAATATCCGTCAGTACCAGAATAGGAAATTGGGGCGAAATTGCGATTCCCTGATCCAGATTTCTGGAAGTTGCCGTATATAATACAACATCACAATCAATTTCAGCCTCTCTGTTTGCCGTAATCAGTACGACTCCCGCTCCTCTGCTTTTTGCTATACGGATTGCCTCCGTAATCGTCTGTGTATTGCCGCTTAATGAAATCGCGATCATCAGGCAGTCTTCATCTGCCACCGCTGCCGCCATCTGAATAACCTGCGAATCCGTCACAGACTGAATCTGAAGCCCCAGACGCATCATACGAAATGCCATTTCAGAAGCCGCATAGCCCGAACTCCCCAGACCACAGACAAGAACACGCTTATAGCTGCTTACCATTTCTGCCGCTTGGCATATCTTTTCTTCATCCAACTGCTGAAATACTTCTTCCAGAAGGCCGCCATATGTACATTTTACTTTTTTAGCAAGTTCGCTGATACTGTCCTCATTTATCTGCTCCTGAAGCTCTTTTTCATAATCGAAAACAAGTTCCCGATATCCTTTATATCCGCATTTCTTGGCAAAGCGCGATAATGTCGCATTAGAAATGTAAAGAATTCTGCTGATATTTCTCGCTGAAAAGTCCATGTATTCTTCATTTTTAATAAAGAAATCTGCAATCGACTGTTCTACAGAAGTCATATTCTCATATTCTTCCATCATCAAATGCTTTACACTGCCCATCCAAACATACCTCTTACATTCTCATTGATCTTTCATTCTATATTTTTCCAAAATTCCCGCCGCACAGCATGCTCCCAGCATCCCCGCATGGTTACCAAACTTTGCAAACCCAAGCTTTGTTTTTCTCCGAACCTCCGGAATCAGATAGCGGTCTAATCCCTTTTCAATCCTTGGCCGCAAATAATTCTCCTGTGCAGAAATTCCCCCGCCGATCACTACGATTTCCGGATTGAGCACATAGCACAGATTGGCGATCCCTTTCGCCAGAATATCGCACATTCTGTCAATTTCCTCAATACATACCTTATTGCCGCTTTGAGCCTGTTCAAAAATCCATTTCCCGGAAATCTCAAGACAGCTTTTCGACAGGCGTTTTGCCGTCCTCTTTACCAGGACAGATGTTGCCGCCAGTTCTTCAAAAGAGCTTCCGTCCATATGCATATATCCCACCTCGCACGCACTGTAGGTATGCCCCTTTAATAATTTTCCCCGTTCCAAAAAAGCTCCGCCTATCCCCGTTCCGACCGTCAGCATCAGCATAGAGGAATGTCCTCTGCCGACTCCCTGATAAGCCTCCGCCATGGCCGCGCAGTTTACATCATTTTCCACATAGCACGGAATCTCAAACCGTTCCCGTACTTTTTCAGAGATATTCATCCCCGTATATCCGGGAATCAGATTTTCATTTGCTTCAGCAACGACCCCTCTGTCAGAATCAATAATCCCCGCGCTGGAGACGCACACTGCCTCCGGATTCGCAGCTGTGCTCAAATACTCTGAAATCCGTTCCAATACCGCATCCATGATTCCTGCTCCGCCTCTGGGCGTATCCATCACATCCGTCCTTAAAAAATTCATGTTTTCATCCATGATCCCGGATTTTATCGCCGTGCCTCCAATATCAATGCAGATAATCTTTTTTCCTCTTTTGTTTTCCATCATTTTTATCCTCTTTCTTCCCCTTTTGTAAAAGAGCAGACCCCGCTCCGGTATCTGCCCTCTTCCTCTCGTTTATCCTTTCAGCCCTCTTGCCTGGCGATACATATCCTCGATCACGATATCTTCAGCAGGCTCTGAAGAAAACGCTGCTGCAGTTCAAAATACTCGCCAGACAATACCTCATAGTATTCCCTTGCGCTCCTGTTGTCCTGCATTTTCTTCATAGCAGCAAACACGGTATCTTTTAGTTCCTGTCGATCTATCGGTTTCAGAAGATACGCAAAGGCTCCCTGTCGGATCGCCTGACGAGCATATTCAAATTCGTTATGACCACTCAATACAATAAAACCACATTCCGGCATTTTCGACCTAAGCCGCTCCATCAACGTAAGTCCGTCCATAAACGGCATGCGGACGTCTGTCAGGATAATATCCGGTCTGGAAGAAAGGGCCATTTCCAATGCCTCTTCTCCATCTGCGGCCTCTCCTACGACCTCCACACCGATTTCAGACCAGTCTATTGCGCTTTTGATACCGACACGCACATAATACTCATCGTCAACAATCAATAGTCGAAACATGGACACCACCCCCTTAGTCTCCCTATTTTCCTGATCCTTTCCCTCTTTATCGTAGACTTAAGTATAGCAAGGAATCAGAATAGCTGTCAAGGGAGGTGTGTCCTTCAGACCTGCATGACACGACCGATGAACTCCTTCACACGGGCATTCGGGTTTCCAAACACTTCCTCCGGCGTACCCTCCTGGCAGACCAGACCTTTTTCCATGAAGATCACGCGATCCGAAAGCTCTTTGGCAAACTGCATCTCGTGTGTAACGATCACCATAGTCATGTGCTCGTCTGCCAGCTGCCGGATGACGCGCAGCACTTCTCCGGTCAGCTCCGGGTCAAGCGCTGAGGTCGGCTCGTCAAAAAATAAAACCTTTGGCTGCAGAGCAAGCGCTCTGGCAATCGATACTCTCTGCTGCTGTCCACCGGAAAGCTGATAGGGATAGGCATCTGCCTTATCCGACAGCCCCAGCTGTTTTAACAGCTTCCATGCACGCTCTTTTGCTTCTTCCTTGGAAACATCATCCACGCAGACTGGTGCATCGATGATATTTTTCATAACTGTATAATGCGGAAACAAATTGAAATTCTGGAACACCAGACCGAAATTTTTCCGAATTTCCTTTAATTGCTTCTTATTTGCATAGACACATTTTCCGTTTTCTTCCCACGCAGCCTTTTCTCCGAGAAAAGAAAGATCGCCGCCATCCATTTTTTCCAGCATGGTCGCACAGCGCAGCAGTGTCGATTTGCCGGAGCCGGACGGACCGATAACCGATACGACTTCTCCCTTATGGACGGAAAGGGAAATATCCTTTAAGACCTCCAGCTCTCCAAATGTTTTTTTAACATGATTCATTTCCAGATAAATCTGACTCATTGTAACATCGTACCTTTCCTGAATTTCCGTCTGACTGCAGAAATAAAGCTTCGCTCCTCTAACTGTCTCTCTGGCATCCTGCATTATCCGCGGTAATAATTTAACTTCTTTTCCACATGCTCCATAACAACTGCAACGACCAGATTAAAAATGTAATAAAATACTCCTGCTGCCATCAGTGGCATTACAGAAGCCTGTGCTGCCGCGATCTGCTTTGCAATCGTAAACATCTCCGTTACTGTCAGCACAAAGGCCAGGGATGTATCCTTTACCAGCGTGATCATTTCGTTGGTCACTGCCGGAAGCACCCGCTTGATGACCTGGGGTAAAATAATCCGGAAAAACGTCTGAACGCGGCTGTATCCCAATACTTTTGCTGCCTCATACTGCCCGACCGGCATGGACTCGATTCCAGAACGGTATATTTCCGCAAAATACGCCGCGTAGTTTAACACAAATGCAAGAATTACCGCGATCATCCGGTAGCTTTTGGAGATTTTCATTCCAAACACATAATAGGGCGCAAAATAGACCACAATCAGCTGCAGCATCAGCGGCGTTCCCCGCATAATCGAAATATAAAGCTTTGTCAAAAAGCTCAGCACTTTCAGCCTTGCCATCCGCCCAAAGGCCAGCACCATTCCAAGGGGCAGGGAAAATACCAGCGTCAGCACAAAGATCTCCGTCGTGATCAGCATTCCTGTTCCCAGTTCCCGAACCATCGTTCCTAAATCCATTCCCGTTCTTCCTTTTCCATACCGGATTTGATCCGGTTTTCTGTATTCTTATTAGCGCACAAAGGCAGGCCAGAGTTTTCTCCGACCTGCATTCTGTTTTTTATCGTATAGAAAACCTCGTTTCTATACGATAAAAACGCTCCGCGAGGATCGCACTGCGGTGGAATGGAATCCTGTCGTTTATGCGACCCGCCGCAGGCGAAGAATCCTGTAGAGCAGGATTCTATTTTCAGCTTACTTTCCCAGGCATACGCTGTCTACCAGACCGTAGTCTGCATACTTCTCTGCGATTTCCATAAAGGTTCCGTCATCTGCCATTTCCAGCAGCGTCTTTTCTACGGTATCCTTTAATTCGTCGTTGCCTTTCTTAAATCCGATACCGTACTGCTCGGTGGAAAGGTACTCGTCCAGGATCACATAGCCGTCTCCTCTGGAAGCAATCTGATAATTTGCAACACCGATATCCAGTGCCAGCGCATCAATCGCACCTGCCTCCAGATCCATGAAGCCGGTATTGTAATCTGCATACTGCGGCAGGTCTGCAAAGGTATCTGCCAGAGCCTTCTCATCGCCCTGCAGTGCTGCCAGTGCGGAGGAATCCTTCTGTACGCCGACTACCTTACCCGCAAGGTCTTCCTTGGAGGTAATGCCAGAGTCTTCTGCCACAACAAATACCTGGCTGTTATCTACATAAGGAACACTGAAGGTGTACTGATCTTCTCTGCCGTTCATGGTAAAGCCGTTCCAGATACAATCGATCGCGCCGGAATCCAGCTCCATATCCTTTGCATCCCAGTCGATGGGCTGTTTTACCAGTGTCCAGCCAAGTCTGTCGCAAACCTCCTGTGCCAGATCCAGGTCAAAGCCGACATATTCGCCGCTGTCATCTTTATAGCCGTAAGGCGGAAACTCTGCATCGAATCCCACTACAAACTGTCTGCCTGCTTCTGTCTGTGCATCTGCTGTCTCTGTTTGAGCCTCTGCCGTGCTTTCTGTTGTTTCTGCTGCTGTGCTCTCTGCAGCAGGTACTGTACTTTCTGCCGGTGCTTCTGCAGCTGTGCTTCCGCAGCCAACCATTCCAAGCGCCATCACGCCTGCCATAACCATTGCCGATAATTTTTTCATAACTCATTCTCCCGTTCCTTTAGTAATTCATCAATTTACCACGCTAAATTGTTGTTGGGACTATCCTAACATAGGAAACGAGCTATGTCAATTGGATTTTTACTTTTTCTATCTTACATTTTCCTACTCTTCTGCCTGTTTTTTTCTTTTCTCTGTTTTTCTTTTTGGCACTTCTGCCCGAATTGTCAACTACCCACGACCTAAAGGTCATGGGCTTGTAACTGCCCAGTCGTACTAACAGCTTACGCCTCCGACCTTTAACCCCAATAGATATCGCTATCTAAAGTGGCGTTACATCGCAGGGTGGTTGACAGCACCCTTTATGGCAGAGTTTACTCAGCCATAACTGTATTAGGTACTTGACTATCTTCAAGATAGTTTATTCCCATACGATACAGATTCATTGCTCCGATACGGTCATCATTAGATTTGTAACCGCAGTTTTTACAAGCAAACAGATGTAACTTCTTGTTACGATTAGCCTTCTCAATATGTCCACATACAGGACAACACTGACTCGTATAACGAGGATTTACCTTAATTACAGTAGACTGGTTCTGTTTGGCTTTGTAAATTAGTTTTTGTTCAAGGTCATAGAAAGACCAAGATACAGAAACATATCTGTCTTTGGTACGAACTCGTTCTGTGGCATTACGGACACCAGACAAATCTTCCAGTACAAAGAGAGTGTGCTTCGGGTTATTTTCAACGAGTGCCTTCGATACTTGATGGTTTACATCCTGCATCCAACGGTTTTCTCGCTGACCGATAGCTTTTAGTCTTCGCCTTGAGGATGGCGTATGTCGCATCTGTAATTCTTTGCGAAGTTTAGAATAAGCAGCTCTTTTCTGCTTAATGGTTTTACCACTGACAAATCCAGACTTGTGATGACTGTCATAGGTCGCAACAACGAAGTTAATTCCTCTGTCAATGCCTACAACATTACAAATGTCAGAAATATTACTTTCTTCGACATCATA
>ULRX01006731.1_pt1 | contig 40146 bp, 41 predicted proteins | sample 1955871 | NCBI WGS metagenome assembly ULRX01 (sample SAMEA4835695, study PRJEB28245) | human gut metagenome | biome: gut microbiome; material: fecal sample | place: Denmark | collected 2008 | reverse complement strand
CTGTTATTAGCTATTTACAGAAAAAGTTTCACATACTCGTCTTATATGCAATCACAAAATATCCAATTCCTGTCAGCGTTACTAGTATGTACAATATCTTTAACGCATTTCCCGTTTTTTTCACTTTATTCTCCTACTTATATTATTTGATTCTTATAAAAGCAAGCTATTTTCTTCTCATATTTTTTCCATGAATACTTATTCATTGTATTTTGAGCATTGCAGCTCATTTTATAAACTAATTCTGGATTTTGTACAAACTTCTCAACAGCTACCACTATGCTATCTGCATTCTTAACTTCAATAATAATACCATCTATACCATCTGTAACAACGCTTCCTGTATTTCTTGTTACAACACATGGCATACCAGATGCCAGTGCTTCGTAAACACTAAGTGAGGACCCTTCAGCTAAGGACGGCAAGATAAATACATCATTAATATCAAAATACTCAAAAATCTGTTCATGCGGTATCCTTCCTATATATTCCACATTTTCCATACAGTTCATACGATCAAGCAACTCTTGTCCATTGCTTGTTGTTGAAACACCTATCACAGACAGTTTAACAGGTTCATTTTTTAATTTCTCCATGGCATCTAAAAGAATTTCGATTCCTTTTCTTTTGCTTATTGATGCAACAACTAAGAGTCTCAAAATCTCTCCCGATTTATACTGTCGTATCTTATAAGAAAATTGCTGTGTATTTGCCCCATATGGAATGACCGTAATTTTATTCTCGACATTTTTATTTTCTTCTATCCCTAGAATAGATTTTTTTACAAAATCTGATGCCGTCAATATATAGTCAACTATCTGAAGATTTTCTCTCTGTTTCAAATCTTCACCGATGCTTTTATCGTCAAAAAAACGCTCCATATAATAAGCTGTTATCTGCTCATACACTATTTTAATATTTTTCTTATTTGCTACACGGATTACTTTATTCTCGTAATCCTGCAAAACATGAATGCAATCTATCCCTTTTAGATTATGAATTGCCCACGTTTCAAAAGCCCAATCATACAATTTTTGAAACTGCTTCGGTTTAGCTTTTGCCATCAAAAACAATGCTTTAACAAAAAAATTGGTTTTTACACACGTTGATATTCTTTCATATTTATAACCATCAATTTGTTTCTTCCATTTAGTTTTTCTTACAATTTTATCTAAAAAATCATTCTTATCGTAATAACCAAACAAACCTATAACTTCTGTTCCACTTTCCATGACACCTGCCATACTATAATAGACATGATGTTTTAGCGGATGTATAACTGCAACTCGCATCTTTCTATTCCTTTCCTACCGATTATCTATCTAATTACACTTTTAAGTACCTTTTCCACATTTTTATCGCCAATTCAACAACAAGAGCAATTGTCCAAAACACTGCAAATATACATACAAACGCTATCATATTAAGCCAAACATTATATGTAGCAAAAACTTTTTTTAATGCACTAGCAACTTTCCATGTGATTAATGCGGATATCAAAATAATGCCAAAATTTCTCATTGACATTAATCTAACTTCTGCAACCTTTTGCTTCATAAATAAAGCTAATATTGCTAATGAAAATATTGCCGCCAACGATGTTGCATAAGCTACACCTTTTATTCCCATTATATAGGACAGCAATAAATTCAATCCAACATTAATAAATACAGATGTACCTGTTACAAAGCTAGGAAACTTGCTATTTTTTGCGGCGTAATAAACATACATACATATATCGCGAAGGACATATACCGGCAAACCAAGAGCATACCCTTTTAAAATTTCCCCAGCTATTACAGCATTATCTTGTGTATAGTTTCCCCTTACAAACAAAATTGAAATGATCTCTGTGCTAAAATTAAACAAAATGATAAAACACGGCACAATAAACATTAAAATCATTTTAGTTTGCTTTTCAACGATGTCCTTAAACTCTTTTTTATCACCTCTCATGTATGCTTTTGTCATAGTTGAATAAATAATTTGCATCAACGATGTAGAAAAAACGGTGTATGCAAGGCCATTTACTTTTGATGCTAATGACAATGCCGTGACACTTCCAGTCCCAAAACCAGAGGCTACTTGATTATCTACAAGAGTATTAATTTGCAATAGTCCTGAACTTAAAAGCATTGGTGGCATAAGCAAAAAGAAACTTTTAATTTTAGGGTTATTCCAATAAAAATCAAGTTTCGGAACAAAACCAACGATTTTTAGCCCCCCTACTAATGCCACTGACTTAATTGCATATCCTAACACAACACACGCAATTAAAATATATGGTGATGTCACCCCACAAAACAGTGCAATCAATACAGGCACAGGAAACAACAAATCCATTATTGTTGGGTAAATATTTCTATTGTATAACCGCATCACAATCTCATACGCTGAAATCAGTACTAAAAATATTAATGCCCATGCACTAATCTTAATCAATTCACCTGCCAAAATAATGGTATCATCATCCATCCCTGCAGCCATTAACTTTACAAAGAATCGAGGAAATAAATATACAAGTCCAATAACTATCAGCATAAGTATTACACTTATCGTAACAATCTCATTGACTGTTTTATTCATTCTCTTTTTATCTTGCGTATATTGTTCTGCCGCAATTGGCATCAATGAATTACTATATGCGGAACTAAAAAGTCCAAATATTGTTATAACTAGCAAATAAGCCACATTATAAGCATCCGAACTAGTTGAAGCGCCCAATGCTTCTGCTATTTTCATCTCACGAAGCAGGCCTAATATTTTTCCTAGCATTGTGCATGCAATGGCTATTAGGCTTGCAATTTTTATTTGATTTGATATTTTTGTATTCATCTGATAACTGTTAAAACCATCCTAAAAGCAGATTTTTCACTTTTCCAAAGTAACGTTTTACCTTTATAAATATTTTTGCTTTTTCTCCACCGTATTTAATAGATACTTTCTTTGACTCTTCCATGAACTTCTGTGGATCCGAACTTTGTCCTGTTATATCATATTTACAAATAGCTTTATTGACATACTCAACTGTATAATTATTTTTCAAAATTTTAGTCAGCCAGTCCCTATCCGCACATAACCGATATTGTATATCAAATGGATACCGACACAGCACTTCTCGCTTTGCAAAAATTGACTGGTGGCAAATCATATATTCCCTATATACACAATTGAAAATTGTTGCCTTATTCTTTTGGACTGTGATTATTCCATTTTTTTCAATATCTCCATAATAAATATCTGCATTTGATTTCATCTTCTGAACCATATCATTTAAAACATTTTCATTACAGAAGCAATCACCAAAATTCAAGAAAAAAATATATTTTCCAGAAGCTTTTGACACCCCTTTATTCATCGCATCATAAATACCTTTATCCGGTTCAGAGAATATTGTCATATATTTAAAACATTTCCTGTGTTTTTCTATTTCCTCCACTGTTCCATCTTTGCTTTTTCCGTCTATTACAAGATACTCAAAGTTTTTATATGTCTGTGTCTTCAATGATTCAATAGTTTTTTCTACGTCTTTTTTACAATTATATGAAACCGATATAATTGTAATCAGTACATTCTTCATAGCTTTTCCTTTCTTCATTTCCAGTTCAGATTAAAAATATCTCGATATCCTGTATTTTTTGCTTTATTATTGCTTACCTCTATCGCATACTGATGTACCTTTTCTGTCACCTTTTGAAATTCACTCTGCTCCATAACAGCATATTTCTCAACTGCATTCACAAAGGCGCTTTTATTTTCTAACGAAAAAACATATCCTACACCTTTCGATTCGAAATCCTGCCACGGTGTCTGATTGCTTATAATACATGGACACCCCGCTGAAAGTGCCTCCTGAATTACGTGTCCAAAATTTTCGCCTAGGGTTGGGAAGAGAAAAACATGATATTGTTTTAGTGTCTCCACCACATTCTCCGAATTAAGGTTTCCTTTCCAGTCCCATTTCACATTATCGGGAAGTTTAGCAAGTTCCTGTTTACACTCCTCCCAATATTCTTCGGTATGTGCTGGACCATATATAGTAAATTCAACATTTGATTTTGTTTTTTTCAGGATTTCAATTGCATATTTTAAGTTCTTCTTTGGTGCAATTCTTGAAATCCAAACAACCTTTAAATTTCCAGCTTTTTTCTCTTTTTCAATGCTAGTTCCACTAACTTTTCGAGGTAAATCCTCTGCAATAAAAAATTGCTTATCAGTTGCCTTTATTTGGTGTTTTATTTCCGAGATTTCCATTTCAGATGTTGCTGACCAATATATATTTTTGAACATTCCTAACATATTAAATATTGTTGTAAATGTTTTCTTCTTTTTGTACTTTAATTGAAATTCCTTGGGCGAAAACAATCCCATCGCAGCAACAATAACCGGAACTTTAATTTTACCAAGACGATTTGCAATCAATGTGTTAATTGCATAATCATTAAAGCAACCGCAAACATACACCAAGTCTACCTGCCTAGCAAGTTCCACTATTAGCTTCTGGCTAAATCCTTTCGGCGGAACATAATATACATCCGCATTACCTACACAATTCCAGCCATTAACTTTGATGTTCGGATAGGCTTCAGTATCTCCATGATCTCTATCACAAGTCAGAATTTTAAAGTTGTATTCTTTTCCCAAAAAATCTGTCAGATTCTTAATGGAACGTACTGGTCCTCCGTCCTTATATCCCGGAAGATATCGTCCCATAATAATCAAAATATCTCTACGCCCATCCGTCATCGCTCTTCTCCTCTTATGCTTTCAAATCTCCCTGTGGCTTCATCTTAGTACCATTTTTCTCACATTCGAAAATCTTGGCATCTACCAAAAAACGATACCAATATGCCTGCAAGAAATGAAATATCTTTCCTTCTGGCCCATCTAAGAAGCCTAGCTTAATGTAATATCGATAGATGAAATACAAGTGCGCACGGAAGAACTTCGGCAGTCTATAATAGCCACTATTCTTTACTACTCGCTTCATCTTTGCTTGTCCAGACGACGTGCCGTCTTGTTCAAGGCTTTCATCCATTGCATTTTCAAGTGTCATCTGGTGATCCAACACCTCCCGGTTGCTGTACCAGTTATGTTTTGCTGTCCACCATTCCAAATCCTTCTGATTGTTATCAATCAAATCATGCTTGAACTCAACAGTTGTTCCCTCGGACAGAATCATGTGTTCATCCATGATTTTCATCTCGCAGGAAGCTTTACCTGTCCGGAAAATACGGAGTAGCAACTCCGGATAGCGACCACCGTGCTTGATCCAGCGCCCCATAAAATAAACTCTGCGTCGCAGGATAATACCATTCACAGGTTCCCTGACATTTGGAAGTTTCTCGTCAATTTCTGTTGCCAAGTTTTCCATAATTTCTTCATCAGCGTCCATGCGCATTGACCATTCTGTGTCAATGCCAGTATTCTGAAGTCCCCAGTTTAGCTGATCCGCATAGGAAACCCATTTGTTCTGGTAAAAATCAAGTGCTGAACCAATTTTCTGAAGTTCCGCATTCAATTCCTTGCACAGTGCTTCTGTTCCGTCTGTACTGAAGCTGTCTACAATAACGAATCTCTTGGCAACTCCACAAAAAGACTCCACACACTTTCTGAGATTCTTCTCTTCGTTTTTTGTAAGAATAACAACTGTTAAATCTGTCATGCTGCCACCACCATTTCTGTGTAGTGGCACCCTATATTTGTAAAGGTAACCAGCTTATCCTGCGTTACCCCCCCATTAATTCTGGAGGAGGTTGCCTCTAATGCTCCTTGCTTTTCCATCTTTACTCCTAACTTTTCACATTCATACAACTTGGCATCCACCAAATAGCGATACCAATATGCCTGCAGAAACGTATAAATCTTTCCTTCAGTACCATCCAAAAATCCAAATCTGAAATAATATCTGTAAATAAAATACAAATGCGCCCGAAAGAACTTCGGCAAACTATAATAGCCATGATTCTTCACAAAACGCTTTACCTTCGCCTGCATTGACGTCGAGGTTTCTTCCACGGATTCCTCTCCATTTGCATCATCCGACTTCATTTGCTGATCCAGCACTTCCTTATTTGAATACCAGTTATGCTTATTGATCCACCATTCCAAAGATTTATTATTATTATCAGAAAAGTCATTTTTGAAGGTAACCACATCACCATCCGTAACAATAAGATGCTCATCCATGAGTTTCATCTCGGACATTCCATGACCCACACGGAAAATTCTCAGTAAAAGTTCCGGATACTTTCCACCGTGTTTAAGCCACCTTCCCATGAAATAAACTCTACGGCGAAGAATTACACCGTTCACTTTTGCAGAAAGAGTATCCAGCTTTTCGTCAATCTCATCTGCCAGTTCCGAAGTAAACTCCTCGTCTGCATCAACCTTCATCACCCACTCTGTGTTCAGGTCAATGTTATCCAGAGCCCAGTTAAACTGTACAGCGTGGTTTTCAAACGGATGCTCATAAACTTCCGCACCGAGTGACTTTGCCAGCTCCACTGTTTTGTCAGTCGAATAGGAATCAATAATTACAATACGCTGTGCCACGCTCTTAAAAGATGCAATGCACTTTTCTAAGTTTTGCTCCTCATTCTTTGTGAGGATAATAATTGTTAAATTTGCCATTTTTCATTTTTCCTATTGTGAAATACGTTACATATGCTAAAGTAACTGTGACAACTACAAAAGCAAGAACCGATACCACCGATGGCTTTATCATCCCTAATGTAAAAGCATGAACCAGATAAATCTCATACGAAATCATTCCGGTCACAGCTAACATCTTGTTTTCAGATAACTCGCTGAATAATTTTCCAAATGCCATAATTCCTATTGCCATCGGCAAGCAGGTCAATAGCGCCATTACATTCGACACAATGTACGGCAGGCTTTTAACCGCATTCAGTTGTGTTATTGCCATGAAGAGAAGGCCTACTGTACCCCCCCCGTTAAAATCAGGATATTTTTAGCTCTTGTCAGCGTCCGTTCAATCTTATATTTATTTACTGCAAGCAATACACCAGCTGGGAAAGACAGCATCTGTCTTGCACGAAGGAACGGCATATCTGGATTTGCAAAGAATACAGACTCCAACACAAACCAGATAGTAAAGGTTCCAAACAGCGCCATCGTCTGCATTCTACTATCTTTAATCAATCTCTTTACTACGTAAAAAATCAGATAGCAGAGGACAATATATCTCATGAACCAACCGTAACTGGTTGCTGATTTCAAAAAGCAGAAATCCAACAGATAGGTCTTAATGGAAAACGTACCTGTGACAAGCAGTCCTACTAGCTCCACTCCCCAGAACGGTAGGCACACACTTAGCAAGCGTTTCTTCCAGAAGCCCTTTAGCCTGTTCTTCTCATATGAAACCTCTAATCCATATCCGGAGCACATCAGAAATAATGCCACGCCAATTCCTGCAATGAATTGGATTCCACCCACGGAAAGCCTTGCTCCACTATGCGCCCAGACAACAGTCAGAATAGAAAATCCTTTAATTGCTGTTGTATAATTTCTGTCCATCCACTGGTATTTTTCCGGTTTCTTGACAAACCCCAGCAAATAGCATGTAAAGATAAGGAACGTGAGAAAGGCAAAATACTTCATCAGTTCTTTTCCTCCAACCTCTTAATAACCTTCGCAGGGTTTCCAGCAATCACGCAGTTATCCTCAAACTTCCCAGCAACCACTGCACCGGCACCAACAACACAGCCATCGCCCAGCACTGTGCCTTTCAATATGATGCTGTTACACCCGATGAAACAGTTCTTACCAATCTTAATTTCTCGGCTCGGCACTTGATTACTGTCACCACCGTTTTCATCTCGCAGAAGCTTGTTTCTCGTTTCTGCTTCGATAGGATGAAAGTCATTATCCAGAATCTTGCAGTTTCCACCGATGCAGGTATTCTCGCCAATCGTGATCTTCTTTCGAGCGTAAATTGTTGCTCCACTTATTCCCACGTTATCGCCAATCTCAATCTTTGCTCCCGGAGCACGAGTGACAATAATCGTCCGACTATAAAGACCAACCAGATTACTAAGGAAGCTACTCTTGATTGTAACGTTCTCGCCAATCTTTAGCTTGGCACCACTTTTGTTGAAGATGATTGGCACACCCTCCAGCAAGAGGTTCTTTCCATATTCAACTTTCGTCATCTTCATAACCAGCTTAAACCAGTTACTGTTCATACCCCTTGCCTCCTTTACAGTTTCAGAATTTCTTCTGCGTACTTTCTCACCGATACATTTCTGGTAAGATTCTTCTCCAGATTCTCGCGGCCTCTGGCTCCCATGGCCTTCAGCTCTTCACTTCCTGCATTGTCAATAAACCAACGGAGATTTTCTTCCACCTTGTCATACTCACCCGGCTCACAGCACAGGCCGCCTTTGGTATCCTCGATAATGCAACGGATCTCAGAGCCAGATTCCAAAACCCCAATTACTGGCCTTGCCGCAGAGGCCAGACCATAATATTTTGATGGGCAACTTACGCCTTTAATGCCTTTCGCATTCACACACCAGTGAACATCACCAGCGTTCAGGCTATAAATCAGGTCAGCCTTATCCTGATATGGAATGAATGCCACATTGTCCATGTGACGCTCTTTCACATACAGCACTAGCTTATCCAGCACAGAACCGGCACCAACAAAAGCAAACACAACCTCTCTGCCATCCGCAGTCTTAGTACCCGGCTTGATTCTCTCCACAACCTTCATCAGATTCTCTAGGTCATAGTACAGTCCAATATTGCCTGAATACATAATGACGAACTTACCATCCAAACCGTACTTCTTCTTGAAAGCAACAACTCTTTCATTTCTCTCATTCAGCGGATAGATTTCATTCTCATCGATCCAGTTGTTGATCATGACAGTCTTTGGGACTTTCTTACCCTTGAAGCGGTTCTCCACCGTCTCCACCAGATCACGACCAACCGTGATTATCAAGTCACTACGCTTGCAACTGAACTTGTCGAACCACATCATGGCATCTGTCACCAGTTTGCTTTTGGTATAACCAACAGCCAACACCTGCTCCGGGTTGAAATCCTGAATGTTATAGATGTACTTGGCATGCTTCACCCACTTGCCCCAAACACCCAGCAGTCCTCCAAGAATAGGCGGTTGTGAGATGGAAAAAATATAGTCCATCTTGCCAACCTTAAAAGTTGCACCCATTGCTCCAAAGAAATAAGAAACAATATTCTTTACACGGCTCTTTTTATTGGTCTTGCTGAACTCCGGTACTCGGATTCGCAGAACCTTTACACCATTGATTTCTTCTTCGTAATATTTCCGTGTCTTATATTTATCCTCAATCGTCCCTAAGTAACTCGGCACCACGCAGATGACTGTTATGTCGAATTTATCCAGCATACCCTCCGCCAGTTCACGGAGGATCTGCCCCGTTGACGCAGTATCTGGAATATAGTAATGAGCGTAGATCAGAAGATTTTTCTTTTTTAACATTCCTCTATATTCCTCTCGAATATTATCTATAAACAATTTTCTCTATATAGCTATACATTTAATTATCCCAAAAAGAAAAAACATCCAACTTGATTCATTCCAAAGTCTCTCGTCTTTCCTCTTTTTTCTCCCTCTAGCTATACGTTCAATACTGATAACACCCGCAGCTTCCCCTCCCGGTTCCACTGCAGATCATCATTCATTCTACTTCATCTCTTCCATCCAATCCATCACTTGGATCCGCTGCCCTTAAGCACGACTCCGACGGTCTTGAACAGAATCTTAATATCCATTCCGATATCCCAGTTCTTGACATATTCCATATCAAGTTTTACAACTTCCTCAAAGTCAGTGATATCACTTCTTCCGCTCACCTGCCACATTCCGGTCAGTCCCGGTTTCACGGCAAGTCTTCCGCGGTGATATGGCTCATACTGTTTCCACTCATCTACTGTTGGTGGACGAGTTCCTACGAGACTCATATCTCCTTTAAGTACATTCCAGAACTGCGGAAATTCATCCAAAGATGTTTTACGGATAAACCAGCCAAGTCCGTGCTTGCTTCCATCCGCTCCGCTTCCGATGATTCTTGGGTCATTCTCCATCTTGAACATAAGACCCTTCATCTCGTTCTGTTTCATCAGTTCTTTCTTACGTTCCTCTGCATCCATATACATGCTTCTGAATTTGTAAATCTTGAATCTTTTACCATTTTTTCCAACTCTCATCTGTGAAAAGAAGATTGGTCCCGGTGATGCAAAATAAATTGCCGGAGCCAGGAATATTGTGATGATACACGTCAGTATCATCCCTACGATTCCACCACAGATGTCAATTAATCTCTTCATCCCTGCCTGTCGCGCGGTGATGATTCTAATACTTGAAGTAAGAACTGTATATCCTCCCATACGGTTGATAAACTGATTCTTTGACCATCCGCTTCTCAGATCCAGACATTCGTGGACTGTTATTCCCATATTTGAACAAGTTTCAAATAACTCTTCTGGTATCAATGTTTTCTTCTTAATTCCAACAAGAATGGAATCTATCCATCTTGTCTGTATATAATCAGTTAATGTATCAATCTTACTTACAACCGGAATTCCTGCAAAAGATTCATTCTCTTTCGGTTCACGATCTGCAAATACAATACCGACAATTTCAAATTCATTAAACGCGTTCTGTTCCACGCGTTTCAACATATACTCAATTTCACTACTTGTTGTAACAAGCAGCATATTCATTTTCACATAAAGCAGACGACCATGCTTTAATAAATATCGCTTCCATATGATTCGTACTGCATAAACAAAAACAACTGATAATGGAATAAATGACGTGATCATAAGACGTGATGTCTTATCGCCCTGTTTGCTCATGAACAAATACATAATCACAAGCGCACTCACAAAAAATACATGCTTTAACACATTCTTAAACTCTACAAAATATCCTCTTCTCATGATACCACGGTAAGGCTCTGTAAAGAAAGCTGTACAAATATCTGTTAACGCAATAATAATTCCAATATTCAGATATAAACTGTTCTTATATAGATTTCCTGCTCCCATGCGTAATGCATAACTACTTATATAAGCTAACTGTAATGCTACAAGATCCAGAACAATAAAGTCCAAATGCTTCAGCCAGCTGTCACCACTTTTTCTGTACATTCACGCACATCCTTTTCCTCTGATATTTTACTGAACTCATTCCATCAACTATAAAATCACTACAACTACTAATAAACCATTTGAACATATGCAGTGAAATCATCTTCTACCACATATGTTCAAAATCAGAGATAATCAAATTATCTCTCTTTTCTGTAAGCTACTGCAGAAACTCCTGCAAGTATTACAGCTACTCCGAAGAATACCATCCATGTAGACGGTACACCTGTCTTCGGGGATGTTCCGACTGTAGAATCAGCAGCTTTAGAAGCATCAACCTTAGCAATAATTGCTACAGGTGAAAGATCTTCAAATACAGCTGTAATTGTCTTACCCTCATAATCTACACTTGTAGGTGTGATTAATTCAAACAGATTTCTTACTGTGCTGTAGTGGAGAATCTGAACATCAGTCATTGCTTTTGTAAGGGATGGTACAGAAATTGTAACTACATACTTTCCTTCTTCATTCTTGATTCCACCGTTCACTGGTTTCAAATCAAAAAATGGAGAAACCATTTCTTTCCCAGCTAACTGATCTGTCAGTTCTGGAGTTGTTTTACCAACGACATCCGTCAATGACTTTGTTCCGTTGTTCACTGCAAGAAGATCATTAATGACCTCTTCGTTCTTCACATCAGAAAAAGACTCTGAAGATGCAGCTGTAATAATATAACTAGATGCACTTGAACCAGTTACGCTTGGTAATGCTGTCTTACTCGGAGCTAAAGGTGCTGCAAATGCGGCAACCGCCTGAGTAACGATCAGAGCTGCAGCAAGGATAGTTCCAAAAATTCTTTTCTTCATGTTTCCCACTCTTCCTTTCTTAAAATTATTTTTCTATAGAAACCAGTACAGCCTGCACGAGAAAACGCTTGTCTGACTGATTGCCATAGCATGTTGATAGTGTGATGATCTTGTCATCAACTGACACATTCTGTGACGTGTCAATCTTGGCACTCATATCACGGATAGCAAAAATGCTGTCGAGATAAGCCTGGTAAACAGACTTTATATTAAAATCAAAACTCTGCATAAGGTGCCTGTCATCATACAGATATGCTGCGAAAACCTGGTAATGCCGAATTGCGTCCGGCGTATATATTATAACATCTTTATGGTTATCAAAAAAGTCTTTATCCTGATAACTCAAAAGGTTCTGAAACATAGAGCCATTTTTCATGTCATGCCCGTAAATCACTGTATTCGGATCTTCAAAATCTTTGCTGTTATAATCTTCGGTAAATATGGAACCTTCTGTCTTCTTCTCTCCGTCGATCGTATGGTCCAGGTAATATCCGTTATCTCCTTCTCTTTGAAGGATTGGATAATCAATGTTTGTGTCTTGAATCTGAATCCATGCATATACTTCCGGATTCTGTTCCTGCAGTGCCGCAAAATCAATTGGGATTTCAACAGGTGCCTTCTCTTCTACCGGTGCAGGTTCGGTCTCTTTCTTTACCGTCTCCCGCACTTCTTCGTAATTATCACCGGCATGCTTCTCCTGATAATACTTGTAGCCACCTACAGCCGCACATGCAACTGCAGCCACTCCGGCTATAATTGCGATTATCTTGTAAATATTTTTCTTCACAAGTACTGCACCTCTTTCACCACAGCATTTTATGATTGCTGAATTCTTCTGTTCCTCTTCCTGTATTCTGCACTGATTAATTCGGATCAGAAACTTTCTTATAGAATGTTTCAATCATCTTTTCATACAGTGCATTGTCATCGACATGATATTCATCATGGTCTTCTCCTTCAACAGCTTCTCCCGGTACTGTCCAGTCTGTATCTTCTTTCCCTTCTGTCATACTTTGAGTGATCTTCAACAGTTGATCTTTGCTGATATTTGTCACCATATATGGCTCTAAATCCGAATACATCTTCACTGTATAACCGGAATCTTCCGCGATTTTTTTCTTCGCAGCTTCTTCAAATGCTTTGATAAATACCTGCTGACGTTCCATTCTTGCAATGGCACTCTGATGAACATTGATGTCTCTATAACGTACAAATATCTCTGTATTTGTTCCGTCCAGTGTTACCTGACTGCCATTCTTAAACTCGGGATACTTTTCTTCCAAGCTATCGTTAGGTACAGTGACTGTAACACCACCGACACTGTCACTCAAAATGGACAATGCATCCAGATTGATTGCACAATATCCCTGGATATTCAATCCATAAAAGAGAGTAGACACTGCTTCTTTCGCTAATTCTCCACTTTTATAACTTCCGTCACCATATGCATACGCCAGACTGATATGATCCTGACTTTTTCCAAGGCTCTCACCGCCCGGTCCATATGCTTCAACTTCTGTGATCGTATCTCTGGGGATTGAGATTGTAGTAATTGTATTCTCTTTTCTGTCCCAGGACAGAAGATACAGCGCATCTGATTGTCCTGCATCTGCATGACCTACATTTGTCTCTCTTTTCTCTCTTGTATCAATTCCGAGAAAAAGGAAATTACTCAGATGATCGTTATACCGATACTTCTCGCCTTTCCAGGTAATTGTATCCGTAAGAGAATCCTCTTCTACTGAATCCTGCCCTGCCGTATCTTTGGCAGTCTTCTCAGTATCTGAAACCGATGTTGTCATCTTCGCAGCCAGCATTCCTCCAGCTACGCCGATCACCAACAATCCACAGAATCCTATGATCCATTGTTTCTTCTGATTCTTATTTTTCTTTCCAAACATTGTCTATTGATTCCTACTCTTTACTTCCGTAGTAATAATAAGAATTATATCTATTATAGTACTTTTCCTTCTTCATATCGACCTTATTCAGTACAGCACCAAGCAGCTTACATCCACTCTTCTTTAATTGATCTTTCGCTCTCAATGCATCTTTTCTGCTGACTGCTTCATTCTGAATAACAAGAATTGCTCCGTCACACTGCTTTGCGACAATTGATGCATCACTCATACTTAGCATCGGAGGTGTATCGATCAAGACATAATCATATCCTTTTCTTGTCTCCTCGATCAATTTACTGAAAAGCTCCTGCTCCAGAAGCTCGGATGGGTTCGGCGCATACGGACCGGCAAAGATAAAATCTACATTAGAATAATTCGTGGAATATAGAATCTTTTCTTTATTCACCTGTCCACTCAGATACTGTGAAAGTCCATCAACTTTCTGTTCAACCTGAAAACGCTTAACATAGTTTGATTTACGGATATCCGCATCTATAATCAGAACTTTCTTTCCCATCTTGCCAATCTCTACTGCAAGCTGAAAAGTCACATCACTCTTTCCCTCATTCGGATAACAGCTTGTGATAACAATACTCTTCGTTTCCACACCGCTGAACTGCATATTTGTACGGAGGGTCTTAATAGCCTCTTCATAGAAGACGTCTTCTTTTCTGGAATCTGTCATCAGAACTCTCTGAATTGCCATTTATTTTTTCCTCCTTTTACTCTTCTTTTTCTTTGCTGATTTTCTGGAATTACGTGGCCCTTTTCCTGTGATAAAGTCTTTTCTATCTGGGATCGTTGCCAGTGTTGTCAGACCGAGATATTTCTCAATATCATCCTCTGATTTGATCGTATCATCCATCAATGTGAGTAGAATGATAACACCTGCTGAAAGTACAAAGCCTGCTAATGCTCCAACCATCACATTCTTCTTTGTATTTGGACTTGTCTTGACTGTTGGAACTTCACCTTCTTCAATAATCTTTGGCGGTGTCACTTCCATCTTATCTCCGATAAAATCAGATGATGTCTTCGCCAGTGTATCAGCAATCTTTTTTGCCATCTCCGGGTCTGTACTTGTTGCTGTGATTGAAAGGATTCGTGTATCCGTCGGATTGTCTACTGTGATACATCCTTTCAAAGCTTTGTAATCCATATCAAGGTTCAGCTCATCTACAACATCCTGCAATACCGTACGGCTTGTGATCAGAATATTGTAGTCTTTTGTTAACTGGCTGCCAATCTGAAGATCTGCCAGTGAGGAAAGTGTTGTCTCCTTTGTCAGAACCAGCATTGTAGAAGTTGCACTGTAAACTGGTGTGATAAAGATCTTTGTAGCCGCACCGGCAATCACTGCTCCGACCAGTAATGCTGCAAGAATAATCAGAATGTGCTTCTTCAATGCATAGAACAGTTCTCTGAGGTCAATCTCTACCTCGTCATCATCATGTGTTTTTCCCATCATTACTCCCCTTTATCTTATTAGTTTGTTTTCTGTAATGCGAAGCGCATTATCTTTTGTTATCTTCTTAAGATATTTTCTGTCCAAATGTGTCCGCATCCAACTCATCGCCTCTTTTGTATCCGGCATCCGGTTCCCGGTATTGTGCATATCCGTTCCCATCAAATGGACATTGCCTTTCTTCAGATTATCTCTGCACCAACGTGCTGTTACATCATGCCAGCTGCCGCCGACAGATCTGTAGTTCATCTGAATCAATGCGTCTAACCCGATCAGTTCTTCTAATCGTTTCCCTTTTCTGAGACATCGATACCTTTCTGCATGTGCAATCACTGGGACATATCTCGTCCTTGACAAATTCTGTACTGCAGTACAGATCTCGGAATAAGGTACCGCTGGCATAAACTCGATCAACACGTAATTGCTGTCTGCCAATGTAAGCAATTTGTCTTCTTCAAGCAGACGGATCACACTATTCGAGTAGAAAATCTCCTGTCCTGTCCAAATCTGAATTGGTTGTCTATGCTTCACCTTTCCATCCGGACCTTTCACCGGGCGGTTGGCACGACGCATCAGTTCATCCCGGAGTTGTCTCAGCTTCTCCGGATTTTTATTTGGAAATGCCCTGGAATAATGTGAAGTAGCAAATACATCTGTAATCCCCTGTCTTCTCGCCATAGAAAGCATATGAAGACTTTCCTTCATAGAAGCCGACCCATCATCAACCCCCGGCAAGATATGGCTATGTACATCAATCATTTTTCGTCAATCCTTTAAAAAATAAAAGAGACACTATAATCGAACTCTATTGTGCCCCCTTACATCATTTTTTTTCACTTTCCACCGTGAATAGAATATTTTATTTTTTTTATACTGTCAAGTACTTTTTTTATGCATTTTGATAAGCTCTGTATTTTTCTGGTTAAAATTTGTTTATTTTTTCATTTTGGGTTCAAAAATCAGTGAAGCCAAATATCCAAAGATAAGTGCTGCGCTGATCCCGGCTGCACTTGCCTTGAATCCCCCCAGGAAAATTCCGAGGAATCCATTTTTATCAACAGCTTCCTTCACACCTTTCCACAGGACATTTCCGAATCCAAGCAGTGGAACGCTTGCACCTGCTCCTGCAAATTTTACAAATGGTTCGTATGCTCCAATAAATCCAAGCACTGCGCCTGTACAGACGAGTAATACCATAACCCGTCCCGGCATCAGCTTCGTTCTGTCCAAAAGAATCTGCACTGCAGCACAGATGAGACCTCCGATTAAAAATGCTTTTATATAATCCATTTTTCTATTCCTTTTCTTTTTTTAACACACACTTAGCACATTTTTTACTTCTTCCTATTATAATAGGGCTTTTCAACAGTGTTCGATCATAATCGCATGCGCAATTCCAGGCACACTTGCTCCTTCATTGAAGCTGACTGTTGACATCAATGCACCGGTCGGCACGAAGAGTATCTTTCTCCACTCTCCGCTCTCAAGCTTTGGCAGAATATATGAAGCCAGTGTTGATGCCGCGCATCCACAGCCGCTTCCTCCGGCATGTGTATCCTGTGTCTCCTGATCAAAGATTGTCATTCCACAATCCATATGCTTTTTTCTGATATCATATCCTCTGCTTTTCATCAAGTCAAAAAGTATGGACTGACCAATGTATCCAAGATCACCTGTTATGATCTGATCGTAATCCTCCTGGGTACGTCCAAGATCCTGAAAATTACGGTAGATGGTATCGGTTGCAGCCGGAGCCATACATGCCCCCATGTTCTGCGAATCCTTCAAGCCAAAGTCCACGATCTTCCCTATCGTGACGCCGGTGATCCGGATGTGCCGGAACTGGGATTTTCTTTGATGTTGATTATCGGAATGTATTTTATTCAGATGGCTTCCTACAAGGAAAGCCCCGCTGGCTGTCACGGTCCAGTGTGCAGAAAGTGGTCTCTGGTTCGCATATCCTAACGGAAATCGAAATTCTTTCTCTGCACTTCCGAAATGACTGGATGTTACTGCCAGCATGTAATCTCCGTATCCTGCTGCCACACTCATTGCTGCTAATGCCAGTGCTTCTCCTGATGTGGAACATGCGCCATACAAGCCGAATATGGGAATCTGCAGATCTTCAACGCCCATAGAAGTTGCAATCCCTTGTCTGAGAAGATCTCCACCAAAGAGATAACGCACAGACTTCGGATCCACATGCGACTTTCCCAGCGCCAGTACGCAGGCTTCCTTCTGCATATTGCTTTCGGCTTCCTCCCAGGTCTCTGCTCCAAACAGGTCATCCTCATTTGTCAGATCAAAGCATTTTCCAAGCGGCCCCTGCGCTTCTTTGCTTCCGGCAACAGATGCTGCGCTTAGAAGATAAGGTGCTTTTGTGAATACAATGCTCTGTGCTCCACGAAGCTGGGACAGATGAAAAGGACCACACTCTGATTCAACTGCCCGGTTTTTGTTTCCCGTATCATTCATATCATTTCCTCATTTCTGATGTTTCATTATTTATTTTTAAGGATATTATTTTCATTTTTGTGAAAAACTATGTGTAGAATTTAAAAACAAAAAGAAGGGATTTTCATTTATGGACAAAATAGAACAATTGAAGCAACAGAAGCAATACGAAGCCTATGTCAAAAAGAAAACACCACAGCACAATGTGTGGTTTAACATGATGAAGGCGTTCTTCCTTGGTGGAACGATCTGCCTAATCGGACAATGTATTTATCATTTCTGTGAATTGAAAAAACTTTCCCCGGATGACTGCAGCAGCTGGACTTCTATTCTGCTCATTCTCCTGAGTATCCTTCTCACCGGTACCGGAATTTATCCACTACTTGCCAAATGGGGCGGTGCCGGTGCACTTGTTCCGATTACCGGCTTTGCCAACTCTGTTGCTGCACCTGCAATTGAATATAAGAAGGAGGGGCAGGTTTTTGGTATTGGCTGTAAGATCTTCACGATTGCCGGGCCTGTGATCTTGTATGGAATTGTGACAAGTTGGGCGCTTGGAGTTGTATATTGGGTATGGACGTTGATGTGAAACAAGAAATGTGTTAGATAAATGTATTAGGAAGCCGCTATTCACGGCTTCCTAATCTTTCTTTAAAATCTGTATAATCAAATGCGGTTAACTGCTGCATGGTTCTGTCAGCATGTCTGATCCAGATATCCGGTAATGGCATCCCATTAAATGTATTATTTTTGCAAGTCGTATAAATCGCCATATCTCCAAACAGAAGGAGATCTCCGTATTCCGGTAGTTTGCTGAATTTATAGTCTCCGATCACATCCCCTGACAGGCAGGTTGGGCCTCCAAGTCGGACTGTAATCCCACTATCTGTTGTCTCATCCGATGCTCCAAGAAGCGGTGGACGATAAGGCATTTCCAGTACATCCGGCATATGGCAGGCGGCGCTGGCATCTACGATTGCAATCTGTGTGTCTCCATTTTTCAGAACATCCAGCACACTGGTCAGAAGAAATCCTGCATTCAATGCCCAGGCTTCTCCCGGTTCCAGATAAACCTCTACCTTCCATTCTTCCTGTGCCATTTGAATGCATCGCTCTAGTCGCTCAATATCATATCCTGGTCTTGTAATATGATGACCACCGCCAAAATTGATCCATTTCACTTTGGCAATCAAATCACCGAACTGTTTCTTTACGGAAGCAAGGGTTGTCTCCAGATCATCTGAATCCTGCTCACAGAGGGTATGGAAATGAACCCCATCCAAAAGTTCCATCAACTCCGGATTCTTCACAATTGCTTCATCCCACTGTACCCTTGTTGTACCCATGCGGCTTCCCGGTGCACAAGGGTCATAAATCTCATGTCCCTCCTGGGTAGAGCATTCCGGATTGATCCTGAGTCCCACGCTTTTTCCTGCCTCTTTCGCCATTCTTCCAAAGCGAAGAAGCTGGGACGGAGAATTAAATACAATATGATCGGCATACTGAAGAAGTTCCTCGAATTCATCCGCCCGGTACCCTGCACAGAATACATGAACTTCTTTTCCAGGCATTTCCTCTGCCCCTAGTCTTGCCTCATACAATCCACTGGCCTCTGTACCCGCCAGATACGGTTCAAAAAAAGGATAACAATCATAATTACTGAATGCTTTCTGTGCCAGAAGCATCTTACATCCTGTCCGTTCTGCTACTTCACCGAGCAGTTTTGCGTTTTCTATAAGTGCTTTTTCATCCAGTATATAACAAGGTGTTTTGATGTTCTGAAATTCCGGCGGAATAATTCCGCCGGTGGCTGTAAATGGTGCTCTTTTATCTAATCTTTCCATCAGTCTACCAACTTCGGATCATGATTTTCACTGCGTGGCAGACCATAACGGTCAAGTGCATCTAGGAACGGATCCGGATCAAATTCCTCTACGGTATATACACCTGGTCTGATCCATTTTCCAGTCAGCATCATCAATGCTCCGCACATTGCCGGAACACCTGTTGTATAACTGATTGCCTGGCTTCCAACCTCATGGTAGCATTCCTGATGATCGCATACGTTATAGATATAGTAAGTCTTCTCTTTTCCATCTTTTACACCGGTAAAAATACAGCCGATATTTGTTTTTCCTTTTGTGCGTGGACCAAGACTTGCCGGATCCGGAAGAAGTTCTTTCAGGAACTGGATCGGAACGATTTCCTGTCCATTGTACTGGATCGGTGTTGTAGAAAGCATTCCCACATCCTCAAGACAACGCATATGATCCAGATAGCTTTGTCCAAAAGTCATAAAGAAACGAATACGTTTCACACCTGGAATTGTTTTTGCAAGAGACTCTATTTCCTCATGGTGAAGCAGATACATGTCCTTGTCTCCGACCTGATCAAAGTTGTATTCTCTCTTAATATCCATCGGCGGGATTTCTACCCAATGTCCATTTTCCCAGTAACTTCCCGGTGCACTTACTTCACGAAGATTGATTTCCGGATTAAAGTTTGTCGCAAATGCATATCCATGATCACCACCATTGCAGTCCAGAATGTCAATGGTATCAATCTGATCAAATTCATGTTTTAATGCGTATGCACAATATGCCTGTGTAACACCCGGGTCAAATCCGCATCCAAGCAGTGCTGTAAGACCTGCATCTTCAAATTTTTTGCGGTATGCCCACTGCCAGGAATAATCAAAATATGCTGAAAATCCTTCTTCTTTACAGCGTTTTTCGTAAATTGCACGCCACTTCGGATCATCCGTATCTTCCGGCTCGTAGTTTGCTGTATCCATATAATTTACACCACATGCCAGACACGCATCCATAATCGTCAGATCCTGATATGGAAGCGCAATGTTCATTACCAGATCCGGTTTGTAATCATTGATCAGTTCGATCAGCTGATCCACATCGTCTGCATCAACCTTGGCTGTCGTAAGAACTGTTTTTGTCTTTCCTTTCAGCTTTTCTGCAAGTGCATCACATTTTTCCTTTGTACGGCTTGCAATACAAAGTTCTGTGAAGACCTCATCTGCCTGACAACATTTCTGAATTGCTACACTGGCTACTCCTCCGCAGCCGATTACAAGTACTCTGCTCATAACTCTTCTCCTTTTCTTCAACAGTTGTATATTTATAATTGCTCTCTTATAAGTTGCCGGTTTATTTTGCAATTGCAAGAAGCAGTTCACGAAGAACCTTACATGCTGTTGCGGTTGAGACACCACTTGCATCCAGCATAGGGGCAAGTTCATTCACATCCGCTCCTACTACATTTGCCTGTGCAACTGTACGGATGGCTTCAAGAAGCTCTAAGAAAGTTACTCCCCCCGCCTCCGGAGTCCCTGTTCCCGGAAATACTGCCGGATCCAGACAATCCAGATCAATTGTAAAATAAATTGGTACATTTTTCTCTTTCAGTTCTCTTACAGTCTCTTCCAGTCCGTCAAAAGAAAGTGGATGGAAATCTGTATGCTGCGCGGCAAATCTAAATTCTTCTCTCTCTCCGCTTCGGATACAGAACTGATGAATACGTCCGTCTCCCAGAAGATCATGGCATCTTCGCAGAACGCATGCATGACTCAATCTTGCTCCAAGATAATCATCCCTTAAATCTGCATGTGCATCAAAATGGATGATATGTAGATCCGGATATTTCGCAGCTACAGCGCGTACTGCTGCTAGCGTCACCAGATGTTCTCCTCCCAGAAGCAATGGAAATTTATCTGATTTCAATATTTCTTCTGCTCTCTTTTGAATATCCGAAAGCGCCATTTCACTGCTTCCAAAGCAAAGTTCCAGATCCCCGCTGTCAAATACACTGATATCCATAAGGTCTCTGTCCTGATATGGACTGTAAGTTTCAAGTCCGAAACTCTCATGACGCATAGCTGCCGGACCGAATCTTGCGCCCGGACGAAAACTTGTCGTCGAATCAAATGGCGCACCATAAAGGACAATCGATGCTTCCTCAAAGCTGCTTTCGCATCCGATAAAAGTTTCTATATTCGGTAAAATCATGAATTATTCCTCCACTTCTTTCAGCATATCTTCCAGAAATGCCGGAAGGTAAAATGCTCCTTTATGGAGTCTTGTTGTATAGTAACGTGTACGAAGATTTAATGCATTCCATGCTTCTGCGTCCAGATCATCTACGGGATGATATTTTTTGCTGGCAAATCCAAACAACCAGTAACCTGCGGCAAAGGTTGGGATATGCGCCTGATAAACACGGCTGATCTGAAATGTACTGGCAATTCTTTTATGGCTTCGCTGCATTGCATGTGCATCTTCTGCGTAGAATGGACTTCCCTGCTGATTGACCATAATTCCATCCTCTTTCAGCGCATTGTAACAATTTCCATAGAATTCGCGGGTAAACAATCCTTCCGATGGGCCAAACGGATCCGAGGAATCCACGATAATGAGATCATATTTCGCCTCGCATCTTCGGATAAAACGGAGTGCATTTTCGTAATGAAGATGTACTCTTCTGTCATCCAGTCTGCATGCATTTTCCGGAAGGTATGCACGGCATGCCTCGACAACCATCGGATCCATTTCTACCAGATCAATGTGCCTGACCCTGTCGTATCTGGTCAGTTCACGAACGACACCACCATCTCCGGCTCCAATCACCATAATCTCTTTTGCTTCTTTATGGATCGCCATCGGCACATGCGTGATCATCTCGTCATAAATAAATTCGTCACGTTCTGTCAGCATTACATTTCCGTCCAGAGTCAGAACACGGCCAAATTCCGGTGTCTCAAAAATATCAATTCTCTGATAATCACTCTGTCTGGAAAAGAGCTGACGATTTACCCGGATACTGTGTTTCACATCCGGTGTATGGAATTCTGAAAACCACATTTCCATTGTTATTACCTCCCTGTCAGAACATTCAGTTTCAAAATATCCGGATCTTCCGGTCCGGTCATATTACACCCCTTCGCTTTTGCATACTCGATATAATCCAGAATTTCTGCTGTAATGCGTTCCCCAGGCGCAAGGATTGGAATTCCAGGCGGATAACACATCACAAATTCACTACAGACCATACCTTCTGTTTCCCTGAGTGGCAGACTGCACTTATCTGCATAAAAAGCATCCTGTGGGCTGGTCACTACCTGAGGATCAATATATTCCTGACTCAGAAGTCCTGTTCCGTCTGTCTGAAAACGTCTGCGGATCTCTGCAAGTGCACTCACAAGCCGTTCTACTTCCTGTGCGCGGTCTCCGATCGAAAGATAGGCAAGAATATTTCCGATATCTCCAAATTCGATCTGAATATCGTATTCGTCACGCAGAATATCATAAACTTCAATTCCTGCGAGTCCGATATCTAACGTATGTACACTTAATTTTGTAATATCAAAATCAAAAACAGAATTTCCATTTACCAGTTCTTTTCCAAATGCATAATAACCACCGATTGCATTGATTTCTTCTCTGGCATATTCTGCCATATCTGCTACCTGATGGAAAATCTGACGGCCACGCTGTGCAAGATTCCTTCTTGAAATGTCAAGACTCGACATCAGAAGATAGCTTCCTGATGTTGTCTGTGTCAGATTGATGATCTGCCGCACATACCCGGCATGTACGTCCGGACCTGTAAGAAGCAGACTCGACTGTGTAAGACTGCCTCCGCTTTTGTGCATGGATACGGACGCCATATCTGCGCCTGCTTCCATAGCTGAAACAGGAAGCCCGCCACCGAAATAAAAATGTGTTCCATGCGCTTCGTCTACCAGACACATCATTCCTGCCTCATGTGCCATCTTAACAATTGCTCGCAGATCACTGCATATTCCATAGTAAGTCGGATTATTTACTAACACTGCAACTGCCTTTGGATGTTCTTTTATCGCTTTTGCTACCTGTTCTCTCTGCATTCCCAGGGAAATCCCAAGCCGCTGGTCTACCTCCGGATTTACATAAACAGGGATTGCACCACATAAAACAAGTGCATTCAACACACTCCTGTGAACATTACGTGGCAATATGATCTCATCTCCACGTTTGCAGGCAGTCAGAACCATTGTCTGTACAGAACTTGTCGTGCCCCCTACCATTAAAAATGCATGTGCTGCTCCAAAGGCATCTGCTGCCAGTTCTTCTGCTTCCCGTATTACAGATACCGGATGGCAGAGATTGTCCAGTGGTTTCATACTGTTGACATCGACGCCTACACATTTTTGTCCGAGAAATTCTGTCAGCTCCGGATTTCCTCTTCCCCGTTTATGACCAGGGACATCAAATGGCACAACTCTCATTCGCCGAAAAGTCTCCAGAGCCTCATGGATCGGTGCATGATTCTGGTTTAATTTAAAACGACTCCCTTTCATATTTCCTCTCTTTCCAGGTTCCTTTGTCAAAACACTTTCTTAATACAGAAAAAACGCAGATAAGGGCGCTAAGCCACAAACCTGCGTTCGGTATGTATTCGTCTGTTTTATTCTCAGCTGTAACAGAAAAGGCAATATCTTTTCTTAGATTTTTAAATAAAACTTCTGGATCATGCGTGTCAGAGTCTATATAGCAATTATACTTTTACTACTCTTATTGACCGTTTCACAAGTCTGCGCGTCTGGCGCATAAGGCTATCAAAGAAACCTACTTATAAAATTAGAGCTTTTCACTCAATCAATAAGGCAACCAAAGTTACCATAATCGGCAGTGGACCCGGCTGTCCGTATGGCCTTAACCTCACTGGGTGGTCCGAAACAATTGCTTTGAAAAGACTCTGTCTGTTACTCTGCATCTTCGTCTCTCAAAATCGACTATAGCATAACATGTTAAAAAAACACTGTCAAGAATTTCTCCCATCTATTCGTTACTTTCTTGCAGCAATTCTTGTATTAAATTAAGGTTCGAATCAGAATGTTCCAGTTCTCTTGAATAACGATACACCGTATCTATCACATCATTTATATCTAGCACTTTTTCTTGCTTCATCCACTGTGCCATCAGAAGTTCATGGATCAACAGGGTGCTGACAACAGCCATCTGTGCTTTCGCAAGCGCTTCTCCATCGTATACTGCACCGCAAAAATAGGTACTGATGAAATATACAAGGAGCTGTTCATATTGTATTTCATATTCCGGCATTTCTTTCGCCATCCAGACATGAAATTCTTGTATCATCTCAATATACCGTTTTTTGTCTATTTTTTTATTTACATTTCTATATAATAGTTTCTCTGCTTCTTGAAGATAAGACTCCCAATCCGCTCTTAAATATTCCATCTGATACTGATTTTGAAACATCTTTCTATTATATGTATAGTAATCCACTTCTGCAAGAGCATTTTTCACTTCCCGCACGCCTTCTTCAGCCTGATAGTAATCAAATACATCATCCATCGAGAATATATCTTCTTCGTCAATACATTCCTGCAGATCACGTGCAATCGCCAGAATAAGAGCTGCTCGCAGATTCAGCTTTTTCTCTCTGTCCTGTAAAATCTCAATCATCACATCTCTTGCATCTAACAGTTTCGAATATAAAAACGGATCAAAATCTTCATAATCTTCTTCCTCATCTGTTTCATAAGTAAGAAAATGTACCGGTTCTTTTTTATTCATCAGGATTCTCGCCACTTCCGGACAGGATACAGAAAGTGTAACCTCCCGCACATCTTCAAATTCTTCGATATGTCTTGGATACAATTTACAGGTTCTGCACAGGCTCTCTTCTCCCAGGGCGGTATACATATCACAGAGGTTTGATTGATTCAGGAAAGCACATCTTCTGTCTTTATCCTGCTTGAATGTTCCTTCTTCCCAGTTGACAGATTCTTTCAAACGCTCTGCAAATGTACCTGTCTCATTTTTATATTTCTCTAATGCAGCTTCATCTGCAACGATCTGCCATCCGGCACAACAAGTGTCCTCACATTTTCCTGCAACACAGGTAAATTCATGATAATAATCCGGGATTGTATATAACATTGATCTACTTTTTCCATTCCTTTCGCTTTTCTGATCGTCTATAGAATTTCCGACCTGTTTTATTATAGCACGCACTTTTAAGAAATGGTTATAAAAAAACGTATCAAACCGACTGAATTTCAATTATCACTATTGAATATCCGGTCGATTTGATACGTTTTATTATTTTCTTAGAAATTTAATTATTTCTTTTTCTCATACAGGAACTCTTCTGGAAGTGTTACATTAAAGTCATGTGCCAGTTCGCGGAAGTTCTCCGGTGTGATTGTCTGAATCTTTCTTGGTGTCATAGAAAGAATCTTCACAAGGATCTCTGCTGACTTCTCTACTGTATGCATAAGACCGAATGTAAGATCGAAGTCTTCTCCTGAACAGAACATTCCATGATGTGCCCAGATAGCAACATCGTATTTCTCCATCAGTTCAGCTGTCTTCTCTGCGATTGCTCTTCCGCCCGGAACCATCCAGCCTACAACTCCAACTCCGTCCGGGAATACAACCGGACACTCTGTTGCTGACTCCCAAAGTTCTCTTGTAAATACCTGATCATCCAAAGGAAGAACGAATGTCAGTGCGATTGTATTTGTTGTATGTGCATGGTAGATTACACGATGTTTTCCGTTTGTGATTCTCTTCTTCACTTCATGGTTCATCAGATGAGTTGGAAGCTCACTTGTCGGTCTTCCACCTTCTACCAGCCCCCAACGGATTCTGTATTTTGTTCCTGTATAATCAATCTCAATGATTGCAAGACATACTTCAGGATCAACGATAATATTTCTGAAATACTTTCCACTTCCTGTTACAAGGAAGAATTCTCCTGCAAGTCCCGGAACCTCTGTTCCGATCTCTGTCCATTCTCCTGATTCATTCAGACGTGGTCTGATCAGCTCAACCTCTTCTGGTTTCAGACGATAACTTAAATTACCACCATTTCTCTCATGCCATCCCTGAAGGAATCCGTCATTTGCCATTTTAATAAAATCCTGTACAAACTTCGCATCTAAAATCTTCATATTATTCTGCTCCTCCTGTTTTTACTCATTTACCATAATGTTGTTTTATGTGGTTTATTTCTTCTTTACTATTGTTTTCTTGTGGTTTCTATTTGTATTATAGATAGTTTTATGTGGTTTGTAAACACTTTTTTCAAAAAAAATTGTACAATCCGAAAGACATTAACACAAATCAAGCCTATCATGTTAGATAAATTCAAAGGACTTGGATGGAAGAAGTATTATCTGATTTTCGGAATGTGTGATGAGACCTTCTCTGTCAATTACACCTCTGAGATTCCCGAAGATGTAGACCGCGGATGGTTTTATTTTTTTGTTACATTATTGAATCAGTTCTATTGGGTGGCTTCCGCAACGATTGGTGGAATCATTGGTTCTCTTCTTAAATTCGACACATCAGGAATCAGTTTTGTCATGACAGCTATGTTCGTCGTAATTTTCCTGGATCAGTGGATGAAAGAAAAAATCCATGTTTCTTCTATGATTGGAATCCTGGTTTCGCTTGTATGTCTGATTCTCTTCGGAGCAGATTCCTTTATGATTCCGACAATGATACTGATTGTACTTCTACTGACAGTACTTCGAAAGTGGCTGGAACAATACGACAAACTTAAAGAAAAGGAGGAGCCGACCAAATGAGTAGCATGACTTTGGCACAACAGATAATTACAATCGGAATGTGCATACTTGGAACAATGGCAACGCGCTATCTTCCTTTCTTTATTTTTAAAGAAAATAAAAAGACACCGGAATATATCCAGTATCTTGGTAAATTTCTTCCTTCTGCTGTTTTCGGAATGTTAGTTATCTATTGTCTGAAAAATGTAGAAGTACTGCACGGAACTCATGGAATTCCAGAAGGAATCTCCATTCTTGTCACCGCAGTACTTCATATATGGAAGAAAAATATGTTTCTATCCATTGCAGGTGGAACTATCTGTTATATGTTGATATTATATTTTCTATAATAATCTCTATAGCAAAAAGGTCTGAGACCACATGTGCTTACACATTAGCGGTTGCTGTTCTCACTTCGTGCGACCAGCAACCATTTCTAATCTCATAACTCTTCTCATAACTCTTACGGCTTGCATCTGCCACAAGGCTCATATCCTTCTTTAATCAAATCCGACCTACTTCCTATATACTCTTCTTTGTTCTCTGCTTTGATGTCCTTCACACCAGAACAAGTTGATTTATGAAACTTTTTTGTATTCCTATTCAATATATAAGTTTCTTTTTTGGTTGAATTTGATGTTTTTGATGAATTGGATACATTTTTATCAGTTACTTCAGCTTCTGTTCCAGGTGCCCACTCACCTTCCGGCGTTGCGAGTTCTTCCGTCTGATAACTCTCTCCTGTCTCATAATTGATCACAACATATGGCTGTACATTATATACGTATACGTTAAATGTTACCCCTGTGCCACCATCTTCCACAGACTTCGCCTCCATCTGGACTCCGGAAGCCACCAGGTCATCACCGCTATAGATTGGAGTGACACGATACATCACATGATTATCCGTTTCTTTGACATAGTCTGCCACCTCATCCTCGAATGGAAGCATACCATCTACATTCATATAGCGGGTTCCAGTTATCAGATTGCGCTCATTCGCATTCTCACCTGTCAGCTGGAACCCAATCAGATGACAGCGGTTGTACAGATATCCACCGTCAATTCCATCATATTCCTTATTCACCCAGCCTGTTGGCTTCACACTACTGATGCTTTCTCTTTTCTGTGTCGGCATCAAATCTTCACCTACACAGGCTTCCGCTGTCTGACATCTTCCCAGTTCATCTAACGGGCTGTATTCTTCGTAAGAATCTGTCGTCAGCTCATCTTCTGTAAATATTGGCTCATTATCATTGATCTCCACGTATGGCTGTCCTGTATATTCCGGTACTTCTTCCAGCGTATCTACGGATTCTATCTGCCCTGTTGATGCGAATGTCGTTTCTGTTGTCGTTTGATTTCCGCGGTCAAAATCCTGATTGCCTGATCCTTGTGATATCTGCAGTGAACCGCAGGATGTCAAAAGAAGACAAAGGGCTGTTATACATCCACATAATATGGTTTTAAATTTCTTTTTGCTCATATTGCACTCCTTTTTCGAACGTATGTACTTGTTAAGTATACACTATTTTTTCTAATATAGGAAGTGCTTTGTGTGGACACCAGTAACATGAAGTAGTAATATAAAAAGCTTTCGGATTTTTTCATTTGAACCGAAAGCTTTTTATTTCATCATCTTCTATTATATCTATCTTCCCGTCTAACCGGCACTCTGACCGGTACTGGTTCTGGCATCAGTCCCGGAATCAGAAGATCCATAAAATCTTTGATCTTCTTTCCTGCTTTTGTATTGATCCATCTATAATACTGTTCCATTGTCATACTGTTTTACCTCCTGTTCAGGTCTCTTATCATAAGCAGATGATCTGTATTTCCCCATCATCTCTATGTCATACTGTTCTTTTCTGACATGGCTGTATTTTATCAGATGATTTTCTTTTTGTCAGTGCATTTACCGCTTATTTTAGAATTGTTTATACTTCTTTTATGAAGTTTTGGACACATTTATCGTCATGATCTGATTTTATAAAATTTTCATTTCCCTTTATTTGCCACATTGTCTCATCTATGTTATGATTACGTTATTGATTGCGAAATATCTATCTAGATAATAAGATCAACAAGAGTATAAATTTCAGAAATGGGGAACTCATATGAAGTCTAAACATAAAAAAGGTGCGAAAAGAGCTGCTGCAAGAAGAGCTGCTGCTGAAAAAGTTGCTACTGAAAAAGTTGCTACTGAAAAAGTTGCCTCAAAAAGAAATAACAGAAAAAATGCTTCCCTAAGACGGGAGGCTGCAAAAGGAAGAAATTCTACTACATCAGAACTTATTCAATGGCTAATTGCTATTTTAGTGGCTTTTATTATTGCTTTATTTGTTGATAATTTTCTAATCGTCAATGCACAGATTCCATCCGGTTCAATGGAAAACACCATCATGACCGGCGATCGTGTGGTTGGTAACCGGCTTTCTTATTTAACTAAGGATCCTGAGCGTTATGATGTAATCATTTTTAAGTATCCTGATGATGAAAACCAGCTTTTTATCAAGCGTATCATCGGACTGCCTGGTGAAACCGTGGAGATTCGTGACGGTCATATCTACATTGATGGCTCTTCTGAACCGCTTGAAGATGTAGAAACGAAAGAATACATGGTCGGAAATTATGGTCCTTATACCGTACCGGAAGGATGCTATTTTGTGATGGGAGATAATAGAAATGATTCGAAAGATTCCCGCTACTGGATTAATCCATATGTATCCAAAGATAAGATTCTTGGGAAAGCAGTCTTTCGTTACTGGCCAATTACAGAAATGAAAACGATTAAATAATTTTCAAGGGCAGATCTGACTCATACGAGTTAAATCTGCCCTTACTATTTACATCTTATAACAACCTTTTTCAGAAATCACAAAATCCATCCGCAGATCATGTTCCTCCACCGGAATTTCGTCTACAAGCAGTTCCTCCCTGCAAAGTGCTGCTTTCACGCAATGTGTCTTTTCCAGATATCTGTCGTAATATCCACCTCCGTGACCAAGGCGTCTTCCGCTTCTATCGCAGCTGATACATGGAATGAAAGCAAAATCAATTGCTTCCGGCTGAATCAATCTTTCCGGGTCTTCTTTTGGTTCAAGGATTCCATATGCACCTGGATACAGCTCTTGTAATGAGTGGATCTCGTATACGTTCATAATTCCTTTTCCCGTACACTTTGGCACTCCAAGATGCTTTCCTGATTGAAGAATATCTTGCAATATAGAAAATGTATCTATTTCTTTCTCTGTGCTCACATAACAGAACACACAGTCTGCGCTCTTGTATTCATTCAGTTCCAAAACACTTTCTGTAATCTTTCTGTCTGCTTCTTTTCTGTATTTTTCTGTTGTAAAAGAAAGTTTTTCTTTTATTTTTCTTCTTAATTCTTTCTTTTGAATCATTTTCTCTTCTGTTTTTCTTTCCAATTCTTCCACTCTTCTCTCTTTTCGCTTTTTTCCTCTTGTTTAACTATTTTCTTCATCCTGTTCTTCTCCGACAGATTCAATCAGCAGGTGATCCAGATTTTGCAGGTCTGCTTTTCTGATTTCATATTTTCCCTCTTTATCTTTTTCTACATGAAGAACAATTTTATTTGGTTTTCCGTACTTCAGCCCTTTTTCTGCCGCCTGACTTAAAACCTCATAATAGATCTGATAAATTTCTGTCTGCATCTGTGTTTCTTCTGGCATAGCCTGTCCGTTCATCACATCATTTGAAACTTTTGTGGCGTATTCCTGCGCCTTCTCCTGAAATTCAGCATAAGTATCCTTCAGCAATGTGATTGGTTTCACTGTAAGAACAACCTGATAAGTTCCATTTTCTTCCCTGGTTGCTTCTCCTACAGTATAAGATGTCTTCTTTGCAAGATCTGCAAACAGTTCTCTATATTCTTCTGTCATCTCATCTGTCATTACATGCTCCGGAAATTTTTCCATTGTATAAGCAAGATTATCTTCGAAAACCTGTTTTGCTTCTTTCTCGGAAATGCCGGTCTGTTTTATATAGGATTCTGTTTTCTGCTTATAAGATACATCTAAAAATGCCTGTACATATTCCTGCGGATCAAAACGGTTTATGTAACAATAGATCATTGTTGCTGTTGCTGCAACGATAATTGCAACCATTATAACTCCTACTATAAAATGCTTCTTTTCTTTTTTTCCTGACATCAACTTTACCTCTTTTCTAACTGTAATTTGAATAACTTATTTGTAACTGTTCAGAGCCAAGCAAAATTTCAAAAACAGGTATAAAATGCTTGCATTTTTAAAACTGTTTTTGAAATTTTATTTGGCGGATACGCCACACCGACGAAATGCGTAGCATTTTGGAGGTTGGCTCTGAACAGTTACACTTATTTTATTTCTGTCACAGTATAGCATAATATCAGTTCACATTTTGTAGAACGATGTCGCATGGTATATAGCGCTTTTCAGATAGATGGAACGATACCTCTCCTTGTATGCAGCGCTTTTCAGATGGACGAAACGATGTCGCCTGCATGCAGCACGTTTCAGATAGCAAGAAAGAGATACGCAACCGTATCTCTTTCTTCTTGCAGACTTGTTTCTTTTGTCTGCTTTCTCTTTCATTTACAGATCAAATCTGATCTTGATATATGCTTTGATCTCTTCCACGCATTTCTGGAATCCAAGCTTTCCACTGTTCAGGCACAAATCATAATTTCTTGCATCTGCCCACTCGTGTCCTGTATGGTAACGATAGAAATCACCGCGAAATTTATCCGTCTTCTCGATGTATTTTTTCATTTCTTTTTCTGTCATACTGTTACGCTCCATCGCACGATCAAGACAGAATTTCTCATCTGCATGAACAAACACACTGACAACATTTGGATTGTCTTTCAGAACATAATCTGCACATCTTCCAACGATTACACAGGATTCTTTCTCAGCCAGATCTTTGATGATCTTTGCCTGATAGTTAAAGATATTTTCTTCTGAAACGAAGTCCTTATCTTCCGGCGGAAGAAGTTCTCCGTCGTATGGACGACTGAGGATCTTGAACCAGCCGGCTCCCTTCATCTTCTCATCACTCATGCCGAAGAGTCTCTCGTTAATTCCGCTTTCCTCGGATGCCATACGCAGGATTTCTCTGCTATAACAGTTGATTCCAAGCTCTTTTGCAAGCATAGCTCCGATTGTCTTACCACCGCTTCCATACTGTCTTGCCATTGTAATTACAATATTGCTGCTCACCTGAATCGCCTCCTATTCTCCTAAATACGCTTTCTTAACTGCTTCATCTTCCAGCAGGTCTTTTGCATTTCCTGACATTGTGATCTTACCAGTCTCAAGAACATAGGCGCGATCCGCGATAGAAAGAGCTTTCTTTGCATTCTGTTCTACAAGAAGTACTGTTGTTCCACTCTCACTTACTGCCTGGATAATATCAAAAATCTCATTTACAAAGATTGGAGAAAGTCCCATAGAAGGCTCATCCATCAGAATGATCTTCGGTTTAGACATCAGTGCACGTCCCATGGCAAGCATCTGCTGCTCTCCACCACTGAGTGTTCCGGCCATCTGATTTCTTCTCTCTTCCAGACGTGGGAATCTCTTATAAACATTTGCAAGACTCTCTTCGATCTCATTTTTATCTTTTCTTGTATAGGCGCCCATTTTCAGGTTTTCATAAACACTCAGTTCAGCGAAAACTCTTCGTCCTTCCGGAACGTGAGCCATTCCCATAGACACGATCTTATGCGCCGGGACCTTTGTGATATCAGTTCCTTCAAACATAACAGAACCTTTCTTTGGAGAAAGAAGTCCTGTAATTGTATGAAGTGTTGTTGTCTTTCCGGCTCCGTTTGCGCCGATCAGTGCAATAACCTCTCCCTGATTTACCTCAAAGGAAATGCCTTTGATTGCCTGGATCATTCCATAATATACTTCTAAGTCTTTGACTTCAAGCATTGCCATTGTTATCTTCCCCCTATTCTCCCAGATATGCCTTGATTACCTGAGGATCATTCAGTACATCTGTTGTCTTGCCCTGTGCAAGTACTTCACCGAAGTTGAGTACTGTCAGCTCCTCGCAGATACCACTTACCAGTTTCATATCATGTTCGATCAGAAGGATCGTCATATGGAACTCATCTCTCACGAAACGGATCATATCCATCAGTTCTCCTGTCTCGTTCGGGTTCATTCCTGCTGCGGGCTCATCCAGAAGAAGAAGCTTTGGATCTGTCGCAAGTGCTCTGGCGATCTCCAGTTTTCTCTGCTGTCCGTAAGGAAGGTTTGCAGCCTTATATGACGCAAACTTCTCAAGATCGAATACCTTCAGAAGCTCCATCGCCTTTTCATTCATCTCTTTTTCTACCTTACGATAATTCGGAAGTCTTAAGATTCCTTCGATCGTAGAGTAATGATGATGGTTGTGAAGTCCTACTTTAACATTATCAAGAACAGTCAGTTCTTTGAAAAGACGGATGTTCTGGAATGTTCTTGCAATTCCGGCCTTACTGATCTCAATATTTTTCTTTCCTGTAAGATCCTTTCCGTCCAAAAGAACCTTTCCTGAATCCGGTTTATATACTCCTGTCAGAAGGTTGAATACGGTTGTCTTACCGGCACCATTTGGTCCAATCAATCCGTAAAGTTCTTCTTTCTGGATCTTGAGGTCAAAGTCATTTACCGCACGGAGACCTCCGAAAGAAATTCCAAGATTTTTTACATCTAATAATGTACTCATTCTTACTTAAGCCTCCTTTTTCTTTCCAAAATGAAGATACTTCTCTCTCCACTCGATTGCCTTTGGTGCCCAGTTAAAGAGCATCATAATGATCAGAACGATCGCATAGATCAACATACGGTAATCAGACAGTCCACGGAGAAGCTCCGGAAGGAGTGTCAGGATAACTGCTGCAATAATAGATCCACGGATATTTCCGATTCCACCAAGTACTACAAAGACAAGAATCGTGATGGACATATTGTATCCAAAGTTGTTTGTATTTGCTGTCAGTGTTGACAGGTTGTGTGCATACAGAACACCTGCTGCACCGGCCATAGCTGCTGAAATTGTAAATGCCATGAGTTTATATTTTGTAACATTGATTCCGATAGACTCAGCTGCGATTACATTATCACGGATCGCCATGATTGCACGTCCGTCTCTGGAATTGATCAGGTTGAGTACGATAAATAATGTTACCATGATCAGGATAAATCCGATCAGGAAAGTGGAATCCTTCGGAGTTCCTGTAATTCCCTGCGGACCGTTCAGGATAACTGTTCCGTCTGGATCCATGTCAAGTGCCATAACGTCCTTTGTTGCAAAATGAAATCCTTTAGAATCCTTTCCAATATAAAGGACATTTACAAGGTTCTTAATGATCTCACCGAACGCAAGTGTAACGATTGCAAGGTAATCGCCTTTCAGACGAAGTACCGGGATTCCGATGATAACACCGAAGATTGCTGCTACTACAACACCGATCAAAAGTGCAAGCAGAAATCGTACAATCGAATTCTCGATCACATCTCTCATACATTTTGAGAAAAATGCACTGGAAAATGCTCCCACACACATAAATCCTGCATGGCCAAGGCTAAGTTCTCCGAGAATACCTACTACAAGGTTCAGAGAAACCGCCAGGATAATATATGTACAAAGCGGAACAAGAAGTCCTGTCAAAAGACTGGAAATACTTCCTGTGCTGCTTAAAGTCTGCATCACTACGAAAGCTACAATCACGATAGCATAAGTGATGAGATTACTTCTCTTTGTTTTATTCATATTCTTCAACATAATTCCATCCACCTACACTTTCTCCTGAATCTTCTTGCCCAGAAGTCCTGTAGGCTTCACAAGCAACACAACGATCAGAACTGCGAACACGATCGCATCTGCAAGCTGGGAAGAAATGTATGCCTTACTGAGTATCTCGATGATTCCCAAAAGAATTCCTCCGATAAATGCACCCGGAATGGACCCGATTCCTCCAAATACAGCTGCAACGAACGCTTTGATACCAGGCATCGCGCCGGTATATGGTGTCAGGCTCGGGTAGGTAGAACACAGAAGCACACCGGCTACTGCTGCAAGTCCGGAACCAATCGCAAATGTAAGAGCAATTGTTGCATTTACATTGATACCCATTAATTGCGCTGCGCCTCTATCCTCTGATACTGCACGCATCGCCTGTCCTGGTTTTGTCTTCTGAACAAATGTGATCAATGCGATCATAATAACCACACAAACTACGATCGTAACAATTGTCTCTCCTGAAATATTCAGCTTGCCATCTGCAAGTGAAAGTCCGCTCCACTTGATCACTGATGGGAATGTCTGTGCATTCGCACCGAAGATCAGAAGTGCTACATTCTGAAGCAGATAACTGACACCGATCGCTGTGATCAGTACGGCAAGTGAAGATGTTGCATTACGAAGCGGCTTATACGCTACACGCTCCATCAGAACACCAAGTACTGTACAGGCAATGATTGAAATCAGGATTGCCACCCAGGTAGGAAGTCCTGCCTGCTTCATTGTGATCAAAGCTACATATGCACCGATCATGATCACATCACCATGTGCAAAGTTCAACATCTTGGCGATTCCATATACCATTGTGTATCCAAGCGCGATCAACGCATAGACACTGCCAAGACTTAGTCCATTTACTAAATATGAAATAAAGCTCATATCCGTCCCTCTCATCCTTTTTATATTTTTGTAAGGTAATACTTTAACCTTTTAAATTGAATTGATTATAGCATAATTATTTTCTTGTATCAATACAAAAAACCGAATCCGCTCTGTTTTTTTATTAAAACAGGCTTTTATGAAGTAATCCAAGTACTGTTGTCAGATCTTCAATCCCCATCTGTCCCGGTGCAGATACTTTCCCAACTGCTCCAAATGTCAGTGCAGAGCCAAAGACTTCTCCACAGAGACGGCTGATCACACCTGTTCCTGACATAGACATTGTAATGATCGGACGATCTGCATACTCGCTTGCCATCTCTTCTGTCGCTGCAAGAAGTGTAAGAACATCTTTCTTATTCTGTGGCATCACAGCGATCTTCGGAATATCTGCTCCAAGATCCTGCATTTTTCTTAAACGGGATACGATTTCCTCTTTTGCCGGAGTCTTGTGGAAGTCATGGTTCGAAGCGATCACTTTTACTCCATTTGCATGTGCTGTCCCAACAACAGCCTTCACAGCCTCATCTCCTGTAAATGCCTCTACGTCTACAAGGTCAATAAGTCCTGTCTTTGCTGCATTCTGATTCAGTTCAACATAAGCCCCTGTCTCGATTGCTTTTTCTCCACCTTCTTTGGATGTGCGGAATGTGAAAAGGATCGGCATCTCCCCAATCACCTCACGAAGTGCCTGCATTGTCGCCTCTGTCTTTGCAAAATCAAAGATATCTTCATACCAGTCAACACGCCACTCAACAACATCAGCCTTTGTTGACTTGATATTCTCGGCTGCTGCAAGAATCTCTTCTCTTGTTACGCCAACAATAGGTACACAGATTTTCGGGATTCCAGCGCCAATTTCAATATTTCTTACTTTTACTGTATTCATGATTTTTTCCTTTCTTAAGCTTCTTCCGAATTCTTCAGAAGCACACCATATCTTACATTTATAAAAAGTATAATATAAATAATAGCACAAAGATAGAACAGCATGCTATAGAAAATTCACAAGCTTGAAACTATGGCCACACCAACGGAAAAACATCTTGTAAATCAAATGACTAACACTGCTCCAAAAAGAAGTCCCCCGGCAGAAACGATGTCTGTCGGGGGGATTTCTCCTATTCTTTTAATGTATCTACAAAGAGCGTTGCTACTCTCTGTATTTATTTTTCTAAACGAATCTGATATATCAATTATTCAGCAGCATCTTCTGCCTGAAGTACCTGATACTCTCCACTCTTAACAACAACTACTGTAGGATCTTTTGTAGGCTCTCCATCCTCTGACCATGTGATGCTCTTTCCTGTAAGTCCATCATATGTGATCTCTGTCATACCTTTTTTAAGTGCGTCACAGATATCTGATACGCTCTTATCCGGTGTAACATCTTCTTTCTCAGCTGCTGCTTTGATTACGTATACACAGTCATAAGCATCTGCTGCAAACTGAATCGGTGTGTCTCCGAATGCTTCTTTGTAATCAGCAACGAATTTCTGTGTTGCTTCGTCTGTAGCATTTGCTGTAAATGGTGTAAGGAACATTAAGTCTTCTGCAAGACTTGCGTCAAATCCATCAAGATCAAGGATACCGTCCATACCGTCACATCCGAACCACTTCGGTGTAAATCCTGCTTTGTTTGCCTGAGCAAGAATCAGAGAAGCTTCCTGATAGTAAATTGGAAGGAATACAAGTTCAGCACCTGCATCTTTTGCTTTCTGGATCTGTACAGAGAAGTCTGTCTTGTTATCTGCTGTAAATGCTTCTGCTGCTACAACATCAAGTCCTTTTGCCTTTGCCTCTGTCGCAAATGTCTGATAAATTCCTGATGAATATGTGTCAGAGCTGTTATAAATGATTGCTACTTTTGTTGCAAGCTTGTTCTCTGCAATGTAATCTGCTGATGCGCTACCCTGGTTAGGATCTGAGAAACACATACGGAATGCATTGTCATACTGGATACTGTCTACTGCTGTAGCAGATGGTGTCAGCTGGAACATGTTATCTGAATGAGTCTCCTCAACAACTGCTGTACAAGGTGTAGAAGTTGTTGTTCCGATCAGTGCCTGCATTCCCCAGTCTTTCAGAGTATTGTAAGCGTTCACAGATTTCTCTGAATCTGCCTGATCGTCTTCAAACTTGTATTCAATCTGCTTTCCATTGATTCCGCCTGCTGCGTTGATCTCATCTACTGCAAGCTGGATACCATTCTTTACGGCTGTTCCGTAGATTGCTGCATCTCCTGTTGTAGGTCCGATACCACCAATCTTAAAAGTGTCAGAATCGGATGAGCCTCCGCTCTTATTTCCTGAACTTCCACATGCTGCTAATGATACTACCATAGCTGATGCAAGCATTACACTTGCTGCTTTTTTCCACATCTTCATAATAATAATCTCCTCCTCAAAACGAATTGATATTCTTTATGAGTCATATATTAGACCGCGAAGGAGTGATTTGTCAAGCAAGAAACAGAGTACAATCTGTTTTTTAGCTATATTCGTTAAATATGGTCAAGTGATGTTAAAATACATCAAGTTTGTTGTATCTATCAATCTGATATCTTAATACATTTCGTTCTATGGAATCAGGTTCTGTTTCTAACCATGATAATGCAGACTTAACATCAATCGAAAAACCACTTCCCAAATATTTAACCATCTTTTCATGAGAGCCACAAAATGGACGTGCTATAACTCTTTTTACATTTTCTTCTATAGAAAAATTCCAATTTACACTTTGGTTTGCTGTCAACAAAGATACTCCGTTATCAAAAATTGGAGCCGGATAAAAATCATTTCCACGCATAATCAAAGCCAGATTATTTAAATGCCTGTCCTCATTTAAGCAAATCATATCCAATGTCAACACTTTACTCAAATAAGCATGGATGTTTAATCCACAGCTTTGATCAATAAACCGGATAACATATTCTATTCTTTCTTCCATTGTATTCATGTTAGCTATGACTTTCGAAAGATCTTTTCCAACTTCATTATAATATAGCCTATAAAACGTGACTAATTCTTCCTCTTCATCTAAAAAATTTTTACTCCTACATCCTGATTTTCCATTAATTGTTCCTTCTTCATAACTTATAAATTCATTTTCTTGAAGTGTAGTAAACTGCATAAACTTTGAAACAAGATATTCAGCACGTCCTTCATTTCCTCTATTATCTTTTTTATACCAATATCCGTCTTTTTTATACTTAACCTGGGTTCCTTCACTTGTTCCTTCTTGAATAACAATATAATCATTTCCTATATTTTCACTAAACATATCTTCACCTTACCAATACATCTTTGCTTGTGATATTTTCTCCCGGAAAGCGAAACCATATAAAATCATTATGACTGACACCATGTGTCTTTCGTACTATTTCATATGGATTATACTCTTTAAGTCCCAGATGTTTTAAGATTTCATCAATATCAGGCCTGCCTTTTTCAAAGCATCTTAATTCTAAGATCTTGCCTAACTGATAACGAGTCATCTTCTTCTCTGCAAATAATTGTCGCCCTGGATTGTCTGAAAAGCGTGATACAATAACATTTTTCTTTTTCACATATACTCTGGCCGTAATTTCATCTTTCCAGTATACTTCAAAAGTAAATTCATCCATGAAATTTTCTTTTTTAGTCCTCTTCTCATAGCACGCTATCATCTTACTTGCAGTCATAATATCCCATTCTAAGTCTTGTATCTCATTTGACAAATGCTCAATTCTTAACTGAATATTTTCTATATCTGCTATCTTTCCCGGAATAACTGGAGACAGATATCTGCTTTTGACCTTTCCATCTTTACGTTGTTGTGCATAATAATATAATTCGCCATGAATTTTCTTTATTGTAATGTTTTGCTTTTCCGTAGAAATTTCTTGTAATTCTTTTTTCTTAATATCCAACTCCTTTTTATAAAGTGCTTCTTGATATTTTAACATTCTGTAAGTTTGTTGTATCTCCATAGTTCATCACCCATTATTATTGTAACCTATATTTTTATTCTTTTCAACATGTGTAGGTTACTTAATTTTGCAAAGAAAAAAACAGCGCTTTCGCACTGCTTCTCATTCCTGTCTAT
>ULRX01001059.1_pt1 | contig 44512 bp, 40 predicted proteins | sample 1955871 | NCBI WGS metagenome assembly ULRX01 (sample SAMEA4835695, study PRJEB28245) | human gut metagenome | biome: gut microbiome; material: fecal sample | place: Denmark | collected 2008 | reverse complement strand
TCGCATTTTCGTCCTTGCCGTGCGTTAGCACGACTGCGTTCGATTCCCGCCTGCTTATGCGTAATGTTATTTTTCTTCGCCTTCGCCTTTAATAAAGGCATATCTCGCTTTGAGCACATCCGTTTTTGTTGCGTGATAATTTTCAAGATAGTCTATCAGGGAATCCGCGTCCTTAAATTCCGCCACCAAATCCAGCGATTCCTGCTGCATAAAGCTTTCGCTCACGGTGTGGCGCAGCATATTCATCATATCATCGTAATATCCGAAGGGGTTGAAAATCACAATCGCCTTGCTGTGCCTGCCGAGCTGCTTTAAGGTGTAAACCTCAAAAAATTCTTCGTATGTGCCGATTCCGCCGGGCGCGATGATAAAGGCGTCGGCATGCGATTCCATATATGTTTTGCGCTCCGCCATTGTTTTGGTGATTTTAAAATCCGTGCAATTATCGGAAAAAAGGTTAAATTCGCTCATAAATTCGGGGGCAACGCCCAAAATGTAGCCGCCGTTATCGTGAAAGCCGCGCGCGCTTGCTCCCATAACGCCGCATGCGCCGCCGCCGAAAACAAGTCCGTGCCCTTTTTTGGCAAGCTTTGCACCCAAATCATAAGCACCGTTTATGTATTTTTTATCTATAAGCTCGCTTGATGCACCGAAAATGCAAACATTCATAATTCATCAGCCTTTCAATCTTGTAATAAACAGAAGCAAATATCTAAAAATATAATTATATATTATATCAAAATTTATATGCATATTCAACCGAATTATTTGCGCTTTTTATTTGCGCTTTTTGTGCTTCGACGCTTGCATAAAGCAGGCGGTGAGTATATAATATAACCGAATTTATCTTTAATACGGAGATGGTTTTTTGAAAGAATTTATGGATAAGGATTTTCTGCTTGACACGGATTGCGCAAAGAAGCTTTATCACGAATATTGCGAAAATATGCCTGTGTGCGATTATCATTGCCATTTAAGCCCAAAGGAAATTTATGAAAATAAGCAGCCCGAGGATATTTCTCAGCTTTGGCTTGCGGGCGATCACTATAAATGGCGCGCAATGCGCTCCTGCGGGGTGGATGAGGCCTATTGCACGGGTGATAAAAGCGGCAGGGAAAAATTTGAAAAATTTGCCTACACCCTGCAATATGCAATCGGAAATCCGCTTTATCATTGGGCGCATATCGAGCTTAAAAAATATTTCGGAATCGATACTCCGCTTTCGGCAAAAACCGCAGATGATATTTATGACCGCGCAAACGCAGCAATTGCATCGGGCGATTTCAGGCCGCAAACGCTTATTAAAAATTCAAATGTTAAAATAGTTTGCACCACAGATGATCCTGCTGATGATTTAAAATATCATGCGCTTTTGGCAAAAGAAAAGGATTTTGATTGCAGGGTGCTTCCCGGCTTCAGGCCGGATAAAGCGCTCGGAATTGAGCTTCCCGGCTTCGCGGAATATATCAAAAAGCTCGGCGAAAGCGCAGGCGTTGAAATTAAAAGCTATAAGGATGTTATTTCCGCTTTGCTTGCAAGAATAGATTTCTTTAATGCTGCGGGCTGCCGTGTTTCGGACCACGCTTTCAGCTATATGCCTTATGTGCAGGACAGTGAAGAGCAAATTGAGGTTTCTTTTGAGCGTGCAATGAGCGGTGAAAAAATATCGCAGCGTGATGCAGATGCATATAAAACCGCCGTTATGCAGGCTCTCGGCGAAAAATATCATTCACTCGGCTGGGCTATGGAAATTCATATCGGCGCAATGCGAAATAACAACAGCAAAATGTTTGCCGCTCTCGGCCCGGACACGGGATTTGATTCTGTGGGAGACGATAAAACCGCTTATATGCTCAGCAGATTTTTGGATTCGCTTTGCAGCCGCGATAAGCTGCCCAAAACCGTGCTTTTCAATCTGAACAGCAAGGATAACATCGTGCTTGCCACTATGCTCGGCAATTTTCAAAGCAGCGAGGTTGAATCAAAAATTCAGTTCGGACCCGCTTGGTGGTTCCTTGATACTATGGACGGTATGACTCAGCAACTCAAATGCCTTGCAAATTTGGGAATACTCGGCAAGTTTATCGGCATGGAAACGGATTCGCGCTCGTTCACCTCTTACGGCAGGCACGATTATTTCAGAAGAATTCTTTGCCGCCTTATCGGCAGATGGGTGGAGGACGGTTGGTATGCAAACGACCTCGAAATCCTTAAGGAAATAGTTTGCGGCATATCTTATGATAACGCAATTAAATATTTTAATTTTGATTAACGGAGGCTGATTTTTTATGGATCTTAAACTCAGACCTAAAGAAGAATGTATGTTTGATGAAATCTCGCTCGGCGAAATTATGCTTCGCCTTGATCCCGGCGAGGGCAGAATCAAAACCGCCCGCGCATTCCGAGCGTGGGAGGGCGGCGGCGAATATAATGTTGCAAGAGGCCTGCGCCGCTGCTTTGGTATGAAAACGGGCGTTGTAACCGCCTTTGCGGAAAATGAAGTCGGTTATTTGCTTGAGGATTTAATTTTGCAGGGCGGCGTTGACACCTCGCTCATCAAATGGGTTAAATATGACGGTATCGGCAGAACAACAAGAAACGGAATAAACTTTACAGAGCGCGGCTTTGGCATCCGCGGTGCGGTGGGCACTTCGGATAGGGGACACACCGCAATCAGCCAGCTCAAGCCCGGCGATATTGATTGGGATTATATTTTCGGCACTCTCGGAGTTCGTTGGCTCCACACGGGCGGCATTTATGCGGCTCTTTCTGAAAATTCCGCTCAGGTTGTTATTGAAGCAGTTAAGGCCGCAAAGAAGTACGGCACGGTTGTTTCCTATGATTTAAACTATCGCCCGTCTCTTTGGAATGATATCGGCGGTCAGGCAAAGGCTCAAGAGGTCAATAAAGAGCTTGCAAAATATGTTGATGTTATGATCGGCAATGAGGAGGATTTCACAGCCTGCCTCGGCTTTAAGATTGAGGGCAATGATGCCGATCTTAAAGAGCTTAATATGGAAGGCTATGAAAAAATGCTCGGCGAGGTTTGCAAGGCTTATCCCAATTTTAAGGTTATTGCCACAACGCTGCGCACGGTTATCACGGCCACGGTTAATTCGTGGAAAGCAATCTGCTATGCAGACGGTAAAATCTACCACTCCATTGAATTCCCTCAGCTTGAAATTCTTGACCGCGTAGGCGGCGGCGACAGCTTCGCTTCGGGTCTTATTTACGGGCTTATGACATATCAGGATGCTCAAAAGGCTGTTAATTACGGTGCTGTTCACGGCGCGCTTGCAATGACCACCCCCGGCGACACCTCCATGGCTTCGCTCAAAGAGGTTGAGGCAAAGGTAAACGGCGGCACGGCAAGAGTGCAAAGGTAATTCATATAATCGGAGGATAATATAATGGCTAATAAGATTGAAACTTTATCTAAAATTCACGAAGTGGGCATAGTTGCGGTTGTTCGCGCCACTTCAATCGAGCAGGCTGAAAAAATCACCGATGCCTGCATTAAGGGCGGCGTTGCCGCTATTGAGCTCACCTTCACCGTGCCTCATGCGGATAAGCTTATAGAGGCAATGAAGGCTAAGTATAATAACGGCGAAATTATAATCGGCGCAGGCACGGTTATGGATGCCGCCACGGCAAGAATTGCCATTCTTGCAGGTGCGGAATATATCGTTTCCCCGTATTTTGACCCGGATACGGTTAAATGCTGCAATCGCTACGGAATTCCGTCAATGCCCGGAATTTATACTCCCACAGAGGCTGTTGCCGCAATGGAATGCGGTGCGGATGTGCTTAAAGTTTTCCCCGGCGATATTGCCACTCCCGCGTTTATTAAGGATATTCACGGCCCGATTCCGAATGCGGTTATGATGCCATCCGGCGGCGTTTCCGTTGATAATGTTAAGGATTGGATCAAAGCCGGCGCATTTGCCTGCGGTGCGGGTTCATCACTCATCGCAGGGGCAAAAACAGGCGATTATGACAAAATCACCGAAACCGGCAAGCTTTTCGTTCAGCGCATTAAAGAGGCAAGGGCAGAGCTTGCAAAGTAATTTGCCGCAATAAATTTCACAATGAAAAAGAGCAGCAAGGAAACACTCCTTGCTGCTCTTTTTTGTGCGTTTATTCTTGCTTGCTTCAGTCTATTTTAAAAACTCTGCCGGGTTTTCTTTCGGCTTGCGGTTTCGGCTCGCCGTCTGCAAATCCTATAATGCAATGTCCGATGCCAATGTATTCGCCCTCAATTCCAAGCGATTTGAGGATTTCTTTGCCCTCCTCGCTTTCAAATTCCTCCTTGGCACGGTGAATCCAGCAGCTTCCAAGCCCAAGTGCGTGGGCGGCAAGCATAAGGTTTTCCATAACAAGGCTGCCGTCGTAAACGGCGGTGGGGCGGTTTTTATCTGCTAAAACTATAAGCACGCACGGAGCACCGTAAAACGGGTCTGTGTCTGCACCCATAATATCTGCATTCATTTTTGCAAGCTTGTTGCGCATCTCTTTGTTAGTTACCTGAATGATGATCGGCGATTGCGCTCCCATTCCGCTTGGCGCATACAGGCCGGCGTTTATAATTTTGTCTATAATCTCCTGCGGCACAGGTGCGCTTTTATATTTTTTACGCTTCTTCTGGTTAAAATATCGTTAATTGTGCTTTCCATAATCAATGCTTCCTTTTCTTTTCGGCGCAATATATATGTTATAAAATTATATATTATAAATAGCCTTTAATATTATTTTATCACCTAATCGCAAAAAGTAAAGCGGCATGGCATAAATTGTGCCTTGCCGCTTTGTGATTTTTATTGCTGCTTTGTGTGTTCGTCAAGCGTTAAATAATATGCAGGCAAAAATTCCTTTTTGAAATATTGCACTTCGGGCATATCAATATCATCAATCAGCTTTTCCTGTGCTTCAAGCGCTTTTTCAAATTCTCGGTTGCCCATTCGGGTTTCGTGGATGCATTTTATGAGCGCGTCTATTCGGTCTGCCGCTTTCACAATTGCCCACAGCTCGGCATCCTCTTGCGCTTTGTTAAAAAGAGGGGAGTAGTCGTCTCTGAACTCCTCAGGCAATAAATTTAAAAGCCTGTTTCCGGCAAGCGTTTCAATATTTTTATAAGCGTCTTTAATATCGCTGTTAAAATATTTAACGGGAGTGGGCATATCGCCGGTTATAACCTCGGTGGTGTCGTGATAAACGGCAAGCAGTGCGCATCTTTCGGCATTGTAGCTTTTGCCGAATTTTTTGTTGCCTATAATGCAAAGCGCATGCGCAATAACCGCCACGCTTTGGCTGTGCTCGGCAATGTTTTCCTTTGCCGTGTTTTGCATCAGTGCCCAGCGGTCTATCAGCCTCATTCTGCCAACCATTGCAAAAAAGTTACTCATCCTTTTCCGCCTTTGCAATCTCTATTCCAAGCTCGCCAAGCTGAATATCATCAATATCAGCAGGCGCGCCGCTCATAAGCTCGCTTGCGTTTTGAACCTTGGGGAATGCCGTAACATCTCTCAGGCTGTCTGCTCCGCAAATCAGCATTGCAAGTCTGTCAAGTCCGATTCCCATTCCGCCGTGCGGAGGCGCGGCATATTTGTATGCGTCAACAAGGAAACCGAATTTTGCGTTAATTTCCTCTTGCTCCATTCCGAGCAGCTCAAACATTTTGTTTTGCAGCTCACAATCCGTGATTCTCATTGAGCCGGAGGAAAGCTCCGTGCCGTTGAGCACCAGGTCAAATGCCTGTGCACGCACCTTAGCTTTGTCCGTGTCAAGATAGGGGATGCATTCCTCCATCGGCATTGTAAACGGGTGGTGCATTGCCAGCCATTCGCCGGTTTCTTCGTCATATTCAAAGAAGGGCATTTCCGTGATCCAAAGGAAATTCCATTTGCCCTCGGGAATTATATCAAGTTCTTTGGCAATGATAAGGCGCAGTGCTCCCAAAACGGAAAGCGTAAGCGCTTTTTTATCGCTGACGATGAATACACAGTCGCCTTTTTCTGCACCGAGCGCCGAGAGAAGCTCTTCAAGTTGACCCGCTGCAAGGAATTTGCCGAAAGAGCAGTTCGGCACTTCGTCTGCCCAGCGAACATATGCAAGCCCCTTTGCGCCGATTCCCTTGGCGGCGTCGGTAAGCTTGTCTATCTTTTTGCGCGAATATGTGCCCGCGGCATTTTTGGCAACAATTGCCTTAACAACTCCGCCTGCTTCGATTGCATTTTTGAAAACGGCAAAGTCTGTTTTGCACGCCCAATCGGTGATGTCCTCAATAAGCATATCAAAGCGGGTGTCGGGCTTGTCGGAGCCGTATCTGTTCATCGCCTCTTCAAAGGTCATCCTTTTGAGCGGAGTTTCAATATCGATTCCTATTGTTTCTTTCATAAGCTTTTGAATAAAGCCCTCAGCCATCTGCATAATGTCCTCGGTGTCAACAAAGCTCATTTCAAGGTCGATTTGCGTAAATTCGGGCTGGCGGTCCGCTCTTAAATCCTCATCTCTGAAGCATCTTGCAAGCTGAATATATCTGTCAAATCCCGAAATCATCAAAAGCTGTTTGTAAATCTGCGGGCTTTGCGGCAAAGCGTAAAATTTGCCGTTGTGAATTCTGCTGGGCACAACATAATCGCGTGCGCCCTCGGGGGTTGATTTAATCATCATCGGCGTTTCGATTTCGATAAAATCGTTGGCATAAAAATATTCCCTTGCGATTTTTGCGATTTTGTGGCGCATTAAGATGTTTTTTGTAAGCTCCTCGTTGCGCAGTGCAAGGTATCTGTATTTAAGCGTTGTTTCGTCGCCCACCTCGCTTGCCTTTGAAATTTCAAACGGCGGTGTTTGCGCTTTTGAAACTATGCGCAGTTCGGAAACGGCAACCTCGATTTCGCCTGTCGGCAAATCGGGATTCTTGCTTTCACGCTCGCAAACCGTGCCTTTAACGGCAAGCACATATTCGCTGCGCACGCTCTGCGCCTTTGCAAATATATCTCTGTCTGTTTTATCGCTGAAAGAAAGTTGCACAATGCCTGTTCTGTCTCTCAAATCAATAAAAATCAGGTTTCCCAAGTCTCTCTGCCTTTGCGCCCAGCCGAAGAGGATAACCTCTTTGCCCTCATCGTTAAGCGTAAGTGTGCCGCAGTAGTTCGTTCTTTTAAGTCCTTTTATGCTTTCCATTTTTTTGCCTCCGCAAATTATTCGGGTTTGTTTAAACCGAAAAGAGAATCAAAGTCAAATTCTTCGCCGTTAATTTTAAGATCGTCAAGCTCGCTTGCAAGAGTTGAACTGTAATATCCGCTCACAAATGTTTGCAGCGCAAGCTCCGTTTCCTCGCCGGTTTGCATATTTTTCATAACGGCAAGTCCGTTTTCCACTTCGTCGTCGCCAAGCACCATGGTGTATTTGGCGTTAAGCTTGTCTGCATATTTCATTTGTGCTCGCAGGCTTCTGCCGTTTAAATCATAAAGGCAGGTGAAGCCCTCTTCACGCATATCCTTAGCCAGCTCAACGGCTTTAAGGGTTGCTTTGTTGCCGAGCGCGGCAATAAACAAATCCGGCTGCGCCTCTTTGGGATATTCGCAGCCCTGTGCCTCCATAAGAAGCATAAGCCTTTCGATTCCCATTGCAAATCCGAGCGAAGGAGTGCTTTGGCCGCCGAGTTCCTCAATAAGGCCGTCATATCTGCCGCCGCCGCAAACGGTGCCTTGGGCGCCGATTGAATTTGAAACAAATTCAAAAACGGTTTTTGTGTAGTAATCAAGCCCGCGAACGATTCTCGGGTCAATTGTGTATTCGATGTTCATCGCGCCGAGGTATTTTTTAACGCTTTCAAAATGCTCTTTGCAATCGTTGCAAAGGTAATCGAGCATCACCGGTGCATCCTTTGCAATTTCTCCGCAAACGGGGGATTTGCAGTCTAAAATCCTCATGGGGTTTCTTTCAAGCCTGCCTTTGCAGGTGTCGCAAAGCTCATCCTTGCGGGCCGAAAAATATTCTTTAAGCGCAGCGTGATATTTTGCGCGGCATTCAGGGCAGCCGATTGAATTTATGCGCAGGCTTAAATCCTTTATGCCGAGTTCTTTAAATATTGTGTCGGCCACGGAAATGATTTCCGCGTCTGCAAGCGGGGAAGCCGTGCCGAAGCATTCGATGCCGAATTGATGAAATTCACGCAATCTGCCTGCTTGCGGCTTTTCGTAGCGATAGCAGGAGGTGAGGTAGTAAACCTTTTGCGGCAACGCTTCGTTTGAAAGTCCGTTTTCGAGGAAGGATCTCGCCGCACCGGCAGTGCCCTCAGGACGCAGCGTTATGCTTCTGCCGCTTTTGTCATCGAAAGTGTACATCTCTTTTTGAACAACATCGGTGGTGTCGCCAACACCTCTTTGAAAAAGCTCAGTGTGCTCAAAAACGGGTGTGCGTATCTCTTTGTAGCCAAAGCGGGATGCCACATCCTTTGCAGTCAGCTCTATATATTGGTTTTTATATGCCTCTTTGGGCAGCACATCTTTTGTGCCTTTGATTGCTTTTGTTATAAGTGCCATTTTAAGCAGCCTTTCGTTATAAGTTGCGGCAAGGTGCCGTAATCACAAAAACAGGGCGGGTTTGCACCTGCCCGTTTTTAATTATTTGTTTGATTGGTTGTAGCGCGGATTAACTATTTCGCGCCATTCAAAATCGCCGCGCTCAACGCCTCTTATAAGTGTTTCCGCGGTTGCAATATTTGTTGCAAACGGAATGTTGTGCACATCGCAAAGCCTGAGCAAATCATTGTCGTTAGGCTCGTGCGGCTTGGGATTAAGCGGATCTCTGAAGAAAATCAGCAAATCTATCTCGTTGCAGGCAACGCGGCTTGCAACTTGCTGGCCGCCGCCGGAGCTGCCCGCCAAAAAGCAGTTTATGTTAAGGCCGGTTGCTTCGTGCACAAGCTTACCCGTCGTGCCCGTGGCACACAGGTGATGGCGGCTCATAATTCCGCAGTATGCAATGCAAAATTGAACAAGCAGCTCTTTTTTTGCATCGTGTGCTATAAGTGCGATATTCATAAAAAACCTCTCTTTGAAAGTTAAAATACAAAATATATTACATATTATTAAACTGTCAGCAATAAAATAATATCACATAAAACGCCGTGTTTCAATAATTTTGCCGAAATTTATACTGCTTCGGTAGGCATTTTTCGCTTTTTTGGCAAAATTCGTCAGTTAAGCAGAGTTCCCGTGTCCTGCGCGGGGGCTTCGTCTGTGTTATTTGAATAATAGTAATCTATTATTGAAGCCGTGATATCCGCCGTTGATGTGCCCGAGCCCGCAAGTTCGATAACGGATGCTATTGAAATTTCGGGATTGTCGTAAGGTGCAAAGGTGATAAGAAAACCGTTGTTTACTTTTTGGCCGTTTTTATAGACCTGCGATGTACCTGTTTTGCAGGCAACCGGGGTGCTGATTTTGTTGAAAACATGGCGCGGTGCACCGTCAGTGGCAACCATGCGCATACCCTCTCTTACTATTCTGAAGGTGTTGTCGGAAATCGGCAAATCTTCGGCAACCGTTGCGCCTGTTTCGTTTATGGAGCCGGTGGCCGTGTTGATTATCGATTTCACAAAATGAAGCTCATATCGTTTGCCGCCGTTTGCCACCGTTGCACAGTAATTGCTCAGCTGCAGCGGTGTGAAAAGGTTATCCGATTGGCCGATACCGCTTTGAATGGTGTCGCCCATTTGCCAGGTTTTGTTGTATTTTTCCGCGCTTGCCGGGCCTGCCAAAACGCCTGCCGCCTCGCTGATTTCAACACCTGTTTTTTCGCCCAGGCCAAACATGGAGGCGTATTCGTTCATCTTTGAAATGCCGAGCCTGTCGGCGCAGTTGTAGAAGAAAATATTGCAGGAATCGCGCAGCGCGCGCTTAACATTTTCATTTCCGTGCGCGCGGTTTTCAAGGCAGTGGAAGGTAATATCGAAATATTGGAAAACGCCGGAACAGCGGAAAGTTGTATCCTCGCCGATAACACCCTCTTCAAGCGCTGCACATGCCATCATCGGCTTGAAGGTGGAGCCGGGGGCGTATGTGCCGAGTGCAAATCTGTTGAAAAGAGGCCGTCTTGAATTTTTTGCAAGCGATGAATAATCGCTGTAATAATCCATCAAATCATAGGTGGGGTAGGTTGCCGCGGCAAGAATTTCGCCGTTCGTAACATTTTCAACCACAACGGCGCCTGCGCTGTCTCTTATGCTTACTTCGTTGCAGGTTTCCTCAAGTTTTTGCTGTGCAAGCCTTTGCAAATCTTTGTCTATAGTAAGCACTATTGTGTTGCCCTGAATCGGGTTTTTCGTAACTTCTTCGGATATATTGCCATCTGCGTCAATCGTTATGGTAAGTTCACCCGGAGTGCCGCGAAGCTCGCTTTCCATCGCGGATTCGATTCCGCTTTCACCTATGGAATCGGTGATGCTGTAGCCGCTGTCTTTAAGCTCGGCGTACTCCTCGGCGTTTATCTTTCTTATTGTGCCCAAAATGTGAGGCGCAAGTGTGGAATCGGCGTATTCGCGGTAGGAAACGGCTTTCACATCCGCGCCTGCGTAATCGACTTTGTTCTCTTTAATGGCCGCCACGGTGGCGTCGCTCACATCATCAGCTATCGTTATGGGGTTTTCGATTGAAAACAGCAGCCTTGTAAGCTCATACCTTATGCCGCCTATTTTAAGCGCCTGTGCTTTGTCGTATTTTTCAAGGCCGTATTCCTCAACCATGGCGTCAAAGCAGTTTTGCGCGGTGGCATAGCTTTGCAGGTTAAACATATCCTTGCTTTTCATTGTTTTAACGGCTTTTTCATCGTCCGTAAATTCAATGCTGTCGCCGTTTAACTGCAAGGGGAGGTTGTTTACATATTCCTCGCCGTTTTTATCGAAAAGATTTATAAGATTTGTGATAATTTTGTTTCTTGCGTCGTTATCGCTTCTGGCAGGAAAGTAAGCCGCATCAAGCACAATGGAATTGCCCTGCCTGTTTGAAACAAGGGAATTGCCGTTTCTGTCCACAATTTCGCCTCTGGCCGCTTCAATCGGCACGGTGTATGTTTTAACGGCGTTGTTTTGCGCTTTGTAATATTCGGCGTTCACTATTTGAATGTCGTAAAGCGTGTAGCCGAAACCGAGCACAAGCGCAATAACAAGAATTATTGCAATTGCCGAGCGGACGGAAAAAAATCTGCTTTTGTGTTTCACGGGCATTCCCTCCTTTCAAAAAAATATCAAATGCTTTGTTATCGTTTATTTGCGCAGGATTTAAATAATTATTGCTTTGCAAATAATTTGTTTTGCGGGGTGTAAAGCTTTTTCTTAATGCTCTTTATTGCCGCGTAAACAATCGGCGAAATCGCGATTGTGTAAATCGCACTGGGAATGTAAAAGGTGAAAAGCGAAAGCTCCGCGCCCTTCACATTTTTGATTATTATAAACATCAGCCAATAAAGGAAGCAATAAAGCAATATAAACAGCGTGCTGAATATAAAATTTGTTATAAAGGTGTTGCGCAGAATATATGTGATAAATGCAGCGCCGAAAAAGCACATTATGCACATAAATATTGCATTAAAACCAAGATGCACCGCCGAGGAAAGATCCCACAGCATGCCGCCGAAAAGGGCAATCAGCGCCGCGGTTCGTTCGTCCTCCCCAATGCCTATCATCATGCAAACGGGCAGCAGCAAAAAGCACCTTGCGCCGCCTATTTCAATTGAAAGCCCGCTTGTGTTTTGAATCAAAGCCGCCAAGCATACCAAAATCACATAGCAAATTATTTTGCCGGTGCGCTGCCTGTAAGTTTGATCCATCACTGCCCCTCGCTTTCGTAATTCGTAAGCACAAGGCAGTTTGAAATGTTGTTTACATCCACACCGGGATTGATGAGCGCATAGGAAGCGATTGAAGCGTCGTCGCTGTTTATCTCCTCAACCGTGCCTATAATCAGACCCTCAGGGATTTTGCCGCTGATTCCCGCTGTGGCTATTATCGAGCCGTATGTAACGGATGTGCCGGAATCAAGGTTTGCCATTTTGCATTTGCCGTTTTTGGCAAGTGAGGCGTCGCCCGTAACATATGAAATTTCACCCGAAACGATTTCGTATGCAGAAACGGAAAAATCGGGGTCAAGTATAGTTTTAACAACGCTGTAAGTCGGGTAAGCTTTGTCGATTATTCCGACGATGTAGTTGCCGTAAAGCACCGCATCGCCCTCTGCTATGCCGCTCGCGGTGCCCTTGTTTATCGTGTAGGAGCAGAAAATGTCTGCGGCGTCGCGGCTCACGGCCTTTGCCTCAACAAATTTATAATCCGGGTTTTCCTCTTTAAGCTCAAGCGCGTCTTTATAAAGCTTATTTTGTTTTTGCAGGTTTTCGTAGTCTGCAAGCTGGTCTTGCAGTGAGCCCACTTCGTTTTCAAGCTCGTTTATTCTGTTTAAATATTCGGAATTGCCCGTAGCCTCACCGAAAACATAGGAAATGCCGTCCGATATTTTGGTGGCCACCCAGTTTGCCGGTGTGAAAACGGTGCCTATAATTCCGGATTGCGCGGTTTCGCCTCTGCCGTTTGCGGCGCAAATCAGTGCGCCTATAAGCAGCAGCGCGATAATTGCGGCAATCACTTTCAGCCGCTTGCTTTTTAAAAGCTCTTTCATTTTTTATCTTGCCCTTCTCAGTTTAGCCGATGTGCCTATTGCCACAACATCCATCGGATTTTCGGGAATATGAACCGCAATTTTAGTCTCTTTTGAAATAAGCTCCGGCAGCCCTCTTAAAAGCGCCGTGCCGCCCGTTATGTAAATTCCGCGGTCAATAATATCCGCCGCAAGCTCAGGCAGCGTAACCTCAAGTGTTTCCCTGATGGCTTCCACTATTTCGCCCACGGGCTCGGTGAGCACATTTCTGATTTCTTCGCTTGTGATTTCGATTTTGTTCGGCAGGCCGTCCGTTAAATTGCGGCCTCTTACCTCCATTGCGCCCTCGCCGTCATATTCGGAAACAGAGCCGATTTTGATTTTGATATCCTCTGCCGTAACATCGCCGATCAGCAGATTGTGAGCCCTTTTCATATGGTTGATTATAGCTTCGTTGAGTGCGTTGCCCGCGATTTTAACGCTTTTTCTTGCTGCAATTCCGCCGAGTGACATAACGGCAACATCGCATGTGCCGCCGCCGATATCAACCACCATTGAGCCTGCCGCTTCAAACACGGGAAGCCCTGCGCCGAGCGCGGCGGCCATTGGCTCTTCTATAAGCTCAACCTCCTGAGCACCTGCGGCGCGTGCCGCGTCCTCAACCGCTCTGCGTTCAACCTCGGTTACGCCGCTCGGAACGGTGATAACCACTCTTGTTTTTGTGAACATAGAGGTTTTTGAAGATCTGTAAATAAAATTATGCAGCATATCCGCCGTCATATCGAAATCTGCTATAACGCCGTCCTGCAAGGGCTTAACGGCGATTATCGAGCCTGGCGTGCGGCCGATCATTGCCTTTGCCTCGTTGCCCGTTGCAAGCACGCGGCGCGATTTAACATCAACCGCAACAACGGATGGCTCCCTAATCAAAATTCTGCCTTTTCTGTCGCAAATCAGCGTGTTTTCAGTGCCGAGGTCAATGCCGATGTCTTTGGTAAGTATCATTTATAATTCTCTCACTTTCAAAACGAATGCCGCAGCATTCGGTGCGGTAAATTTTAATTACAAATATTATATATTAAATAAGATTATATCACAATACCAAAATTTAAAATTCACAAATTTTTTCAACAAATAATTTGCGTTTTTTCAGCGGCTCAAAAGGTTATGAAAATTGATATGAAAATATGAATAAAAAGAATAAAGCCGCCGCGTTTTCGGCGGCGGCGCGGTTGATATTTGATTTTGGAAATGTGAGCTTTTTGCTTTTAAAGTTCAATCGTGAATGTGTAGCCCTCTTTTTCGATATCGTCAATCACCCTGCCCAAAATATCCGCATTTGATTTTGAAACGGCGTGCAGCAGCATGATTTCACCGTCGTGCACTGATGAAGTTATGCGGTTGTAGGCCTCGGCTTCGTCGGGCTGGTTATCCCTGTCCCAATCCGCGTAAGCAAAGCTCCAAAACACACTGCGGTAGCCCAAATCCGCGGCAAGTGCAATTGTTTGCTCGCTGAAAGCGCCCTCGGGAAATCGAAAATATTTCATTTCGTATTGAAACATCTGCGCCACATAATCGTGCATCATCGTGATTTCGTCCGACGCCGTTTCAAGGTCGATTTGCGTCATGTTGTAATGATTGTAGCTGTGATTCCCCACGATGTGCCCCTCATTTATCATTCGGCGCACAAGGGTTGGGTTGTCCTTAACATAATCATATGTGCAAAAGAAAATCGCCTTGATGTTTTTTTCGGCAAGCGTGTCCAAAATCTGCGCAGTGTAGCCGTTTTCGTAGCCTTCGTCAAAGGTCAGGCAAATGCTTTTGCCCTCCGGCAAAAGCCATTGCGCGTTAAGCTCGCCGTATTTGTTTTGCAGGTTTTCAGGGTCGGTCGGGCGTTTGTGGTCCTTTATGTTTCCCGGTCCCCAGGTTACAGAGTCGCTGCTGTAATCCTTTATATCCATTCTGACTCCGGAGGCCTCCAGCGTAGTTTCCGCCACATTTGTGGAATTCTCCTCTGCCTTGTTTGTCGCTTCTTGCGGCGTTTCCCCGTTTTGCATCGAGCAACCCGAAAAAACAAGGCACGCAGCGGCTGCGCAGGCGATTGCGCGTGTTAAAATTTTTTCTTTTTTCATAAAAAAACTCCTCCCGCAATTATTTTTTGCGGAAGGAGAAATAATAAATGTGGAATTTTTTGAAATTTAATTTTGAAGCACGGTTTTTGCCGCAAGCTCGCCGCTTTTCGGCAGGAGCTTTGCAAAAAAATATCAGTTTTTCTCGGCTTCCTGCACACTTTTTTGCTTTAAATATGCGTTGATAAAGCCGTCTATATCTCCGTCCATAACAGCGGTGATGTTGCCCATTTCATAGCCTGTTCTGTGGTCTTTAGCCATAGTGTAGGGCATGAAAACATAGGAACGGATTTGGCTGCCCCAGGCGATTTCTTTTTGGTCGCCCTTAATATCCTCGATTTTTTCAAGATTTTCGCGCTCTTTGATTTCCACAAGCTTTGATTTAAGCATTCTCATGGCAACCTCGCGGTTTTGGTGCTGTGATCTTTCGATTTGGCAGGAAACCACAATGCCCGTGGGAATGTGAGTAAGGCGAACCGCGGAGGAGGTTTTGTTTACCTTTTGTCCGCCCGCGCCGGAGGCTCTGTAAACATCCATTTTAATATCTTCGTCGCGGATGTCAACGTTAACATCATCGTCGATTTCCGGCATAACTTCAACGGAGGCAAATGATGTGTGCCTTCTGCCCGAGGAGTCAAACGGAGAAACGCGCACGAGGCGGTGAATGCCCATTTCGCCCTTTAAATAGCCGTATGCGTTTTCGCCCTCAATCAAAATCGTGGCGCTTTTTAAGCCTGCCACATCGCCGTCGAGGTAATCAAGGGTGGAAACCTTGTAGCCGTGGCGTTCGCCCCAGCGGTTGTACATTCTGAAAAGCATTTCCGCCCAGTCCATAGCCTCCGTGCCGCCTGCGCCGGCATGAAAGGTGAGCAGGGCATTTTTGCCGTCGTACTCGCCGCTGAGCAGGGTGGAAAGAGTAAGCGTTTCTATCTTGCTTTCAATTGAATCCACCGATTTTGTGCAGTCCTCAAGCATGCTTTCGTCGTTTTCCTCGTCTGCAAGCTCAATCATCATAAGTGCATCGTCATAATCGTTTTTAAGTGAATTGTAGCTCTCAAGCTTTGCTTTCAGGGCACCCGCTTTTTTCAGCACCTTTTGGCTGTTTTCGGTGTCGTCCCAAAATCCGGGAGCTGCGGCTTGCTCGTCAAGTTCTGCGATTTCTTTTTCAACATGGTCTATTGCAAGAGCCTCTTTTAAATTTGCAATCGGCTTTTCGGATTCAAGCAGCCTAAGCCTTAAATCTTCAAATTCTATCATAATTTTGCAGCCTTTCTGCCCGCGGGGCAATGAAATATAATAATGTTACTGATATCTCTTAAAATTGTATATGCTATTATATACAAATTCGCACCTCTTTTCAAGGTGTTATCGTTAAAAATATATTTACTTATTTTTAACTAATATGTTGATTTTGTATGTTAGATTAAGTTATAATTAAATGACAAATTATAAGCATAAATCGAAATTATGCCGCTTTCGGCTGAATTTCAATTTGATAAACAGGAGCAAATTATATGTCTTTATATGATAACCAAAAATGCCCCGTTTGCGGGGAGCTTTTTAAAGAGGGCGATGATGTCGTAACCTGCCCGATTTGCGGCACTCCTCATCACAGAAGTTGCTATAAAAAGCTCGGCACCTGCGCAAACGAAAGCCTTCATTTGAAAGGCTTTGTTTATAACAGGCATGAAAAAGAGGAAAAATCCGAGCCTGCACAGCAGGAAAACAGGCCGCCGATAAATCCGTTTGACCCGCTGAATGAAAATCGGCAGGCAGGTGCGGACGGGCAAAGCACAGGCAACCGCGCGCCGCAGGGCTCGCCGTTTATTGCTTTTCAGGCTCCCGGTGCGTCAAGCAATATTCCAAACGGATATGTTGTTAATAAAAATGAAAAGATAGACGGCGTTTCCGTTGCCGACGAGGTTTCGGCAATCGGCCCGAATTTTGCTAAGTTTATAGATAAATTCCGCCGCGGCAAAAAGATTAATTGGAATTGGTCGGCGTTTGTTTTTGGCCCTTATTATCTCTTTTTCCGCAAAATGTATAAGCCCGGAATTCTGTTTATCGCAATCGAATTTATCGTAAGGCTTGTTGTAAGCGTTGTTTATCAAAATCAGCTCACCGCGTTTTTAAACGGCACGGCAAAGATTTTGGGCAATTCCTCCGTAGTAACTGCGGAGCAATCTCAGCAAATCGCGGAGCTTACGCAGTCAACGGGTATAACCGTGCCCACCTTAATTGTGTTTTTTGCGATTGTTGCCGTTCATATAATTATTGCCCTTGTTGCAGATAATCTTTATCGCAAAAAGATTGCCGAGCTTGTTAAGGGCGTGGATGAAAAGCTGGAATCGGGTGCGGATATCACAATGAATCCGCTTATGGGCTCAAACGGCGATATGCCGCAGTCCGAAATGAGGCGCCTTTTCATTGCAAGCAGGGGCGGAGTAAGCTTTTTTGCACCGTGCATTGCTTATTTTGCAATCGGCATTTTGGAAAGCCTTATGAATTTCTTTTAAACATTAAACGAATATTTTGCCGAATTTCGGCATGTAAAAATTAAAATCTGATATTATCAAGGAGGATAATGTTTTGAAAGTAAGAAAAGCCATAATTCCCGCAGCGGGCCTCGGCACAAGAGTGCTTCCCGCGTCAAAAGCCGTTCCAAAGGAAATGCTCAACATCGTTGATAAGCCCGCAATTCAATATATTGTTGAAGAGGCTTTTGATTCCGGCATTGAGGAAATCCTTATTATCACAAACAGAAATAAGGGTGCCATTGAGGATCATTTTGACCATAATTTCGAGCTTGAAGCAAAGCTTGCCGCAAATGAAAGCAAAAAGGATATCTATGAGGATGTGCTTGCCTGCTCGAATTTCGGCAATATCTATTTCCTGCGCCAAAAGGAAACAAAGGGCCTCGGCCACGCGGTGCTTTGCGCAAAGAACTTTGTCGGCAACGAGCCTTTTGCGGTGCTTTACGGCGATGATGTTATCCTCTCAAAAACAGAGCCGTGCACAAAGCAGCTTTGCAACGCTTATGAAAAATACGGTAAAGGCGTAGTGGGCGTTAAGGAAGTGCCCGGTATGGCAATCACAAGATACTGCTCGCTTAAAACAGAGCATCTTGAGGGCAATTGCTACACCTGCACGGATATGATAGAAAAGCCTAAGCCGGAGCAGATTATGGGCAATTTTTCCATTCTCGGCAGAGTTGTACTTCCGCCGGAAATTTTCGGAATTCTTGAAAAAACTCCGCTCGGTACGGGCAATGAGCTTCAGCTTACGGACGCTATGAAAACCATTGCTCAAACACAGGGCGTTGTTGCGGTTGAATATGAGGGCGTTCGTTACGATATGGGCAATAAATTCGGAATTTTGGAAGCCAATATCGAAGTTGGTCTTCACCATCCCGACACCAAGGATGAACTTAAAGCCTATATTAAAAAAATCGCGGCGCAGCTTGATTAAGAGGCAGAGTCAAGCCGTATTTCGGCCGGCTTAAGCTGCTTGCGATGCTTTAAGATAAGAGGGAAAATTTTGAACAATTTTAATAATTCAAACAATTTTAACGGTTATAACAATAATTATAATAACAGTAACAATTTTAATAATTACAATAAATTTAACTATTATAATCCGAATAACGGCGGCGGATATTATCCTAATAACGGCTTCACGCCGAACGGCGGGCAGGATTATCGGCAGGAGCTTTATTATAAGCAGCAGGCAAAGGCCCAGCGAAAGGAAATTCGCTCGCTGGGCAATATTATCGGCTGCTGTTTGTTTCTGTTTTTGGCCGTTCAGCTTGCCGCAAGCCTTGCGCTCAGCTCAAATTCCGCGCTTTATCAAAAATATCAAAGTTCGTCTGTTTTTCAGGATTGCTTCGGCACGATATTTGTTGAATTTCTTGCTCTTGCCGTTCCTTTCGGATTGATGGCATTGATAAATAAAAAACGCTATATAGGCTCGCTTGTGCCCGCAAAGCAAATGCCCGCCGCGGACTTTTGCCTTTGGGTGGGTGCCGGAATGGCATGCTGTATCGGTGCGGATTATGTTGTGGGTGTGCTTTCGGCACTTTCACAAACAACGGGATATGAGCTGACTCAGCCCGATTCGCCGGATATTACAAGCGTTTTCGGCTGCTTGGTTGCAGTTGTTGCCACTGCGATTGTGCCTGCAATTTGCGAGGAGTTTGCTTTGCGCTGCTGTGCACTCGGTATTGTTAAAAAATACGGCAAAGCCTTTGGCGTTGTTGCCGTTTCGATTGTGTTCGGCCTTATTCACGGCAATATAATTCAGTTTATTTTCGCCACTCTCGTCGGTCTTATTTTGGGCTATGTTACCGTTCGCACGAATTCCGTTGTGCCGGCAATGTTTATTCACGGCTTAAATAACGGAATGAGCGTTGTTTGCAGCATTGTGCAATATGCAATCGGCGAAAATGCGGTTGATGTTGCAAATTATGCGCTTTTCGGCTTTTGGCTTGTTGCAGGCGGCATTTGCATTGTGATTCTTGCCGTTAAAAAGCAAATCGTTTTTAAGCTTGATGCGCAGGATAACACACCTTATGCAAACACCACCGCCCAAAAGCTTGGCGCGTTTTTCTCTTCACCCGTGCTCATTCTTTCGGCACTTTATTTTGTTGTGTCCGTTATCACGAGCATAAAAAAGGTGTGATATGCAGGGTTTTATGCAGCGTGCCGCAGAGCTTGCGGCAATCAGCGCGGCAGAGGGCGAAGTACCCGTCGGCGCTGTTGTGGTTAAAAACGGAATAATAGTCGGCGAGGGGCGCAATCGGCGCGAACTGAGCAAAAATGCACTCAGCCATGCGGAAATAGAGGCAATAAACAATGCCTGCCGCACTCTCGGCGGTTGGCGGCTTTGGCAGTGCGAATTGTTCGTCACTCTTGAGCCGTGCCCCATGTGTGCCGGCGCAATAATAAATTCGCGTATCAAAAAGGTTACTTTCGGCGCATATGATAATAAGGCGGGCTCCTTCGGTTCCGTTATAAATTTCAACGATCTGCCCTATAATCACAAGCCCGAAATAATCGGCGGGGAATATGAAAATGAGTGCGCGCAGTTGCTGTCAAATTTCTTTGCCGATTTGCGCGAAAAACGCAGGAATGCGGTTAAAAATTCACTTTAAAGGTAAAAAATATGGCAAAAAGCAGAATTGCTTATTTGGATAAAATTAAGGGAATTTCAATATTACTTGTGGTGTTTTGTCATTCCGTTATGCTTTCGGCGGGCGGCGTTCTCGGCAATATTGTTATGTGCGTTGCGTGGGGCGCGGTGCCATGCTTTTTTATGGTTACCGGTGCCCTTTTGAACAATGCGCAAAAATTTGATTGGAAAAAATATTTTGCCCGCTTTTTCAAGGCTTATGCCGTGCTTGCGGTGTGGAAAATAATTTATTTGCTCGTAACCTGCACTTATGCCAAGGTTGATATTTCGCTTTCAAAGCTTTTTGAATATGTTTTTCTTTTCGGCAATTTGGACGGCGTTAAAACCGGCGCCATGTGGTTTATGACGGCATATTTGCTGGTGCTTTTGTTTTATCCGCTTACTTGGCATTTAATGCACGGCGGCAAAGGTGCCGAGGCGGCATTGCTGATTGCGGCCGCAATCGCACTTTTCGGCGGAATTTTGCTCAATTCGCTGAATTTGTGCTCGGAATTGCTCACGGATTTGTTTGGCAGAAAATTCCCCGATTTTTCAAATGCCGAAAGCATTTTGCCGCTCGGCAATTATAAAAATATGCTCTTTTATTTCATTGCAGGCGGCTTTGTGATGAATAAAAAAGATAAAATCAAAGCTTTTTTTGCCGAAAAAGACTTCAGGCGCATCTATCCTGCGGCAGCGTTTTTTATCGGCACGCTTGGGTTAATGCTTATCAAAAAATACTATGCAGGCACATTTGAATGGGCGGGCGTTTATGTTAAAAACGGCTACGGCCGGCTTTCAACCGTGTTTGTGGCGTTCGGTATTTATTTCGGCTCGGCGCTTTATCTCAAAAAACTTAAAATGCCGGTCGTTTCGCTTCTCGGTCGCTCCACACTCGGTATATATTATCTGCACTATATGCTGCTTTCGGTGATCTCGTATTTTGAAATCGTGCCCGTGCAGTATTATTCGTTGCTTGCAAATGTTGCTAAAACAATAGTCGTAACGGCGGTTTGCCTTTGCATTTTGCTTCTTTTGAAAAAAATACCCGTTTTGAAAAATCTTGTTGAATAATATAAGGCGGTGCTTTTATGGAATATAAAAGATTTGAAAACACAATTATAGCTCGGCTTGATAAGGGCGAGGAAATCCTTTGCGGGCTTGAAAAAATCTGCAAAGCGGAAAAGATAAAGCTTGCAAGCATCGCTGCGCTCGGCGCGGTTAATGATTTCACAGTCGGCGTGTTTAACACGGATGAGAAAAAGTATTATTCAAACAGCTTTTCGGGCACCTTTGAAATCGTTTCTCTCACCGGCACGGTCAGCACCATGAACGGCGAATATTATGCCCATCTGCATATGAGTGCCGGCAATGATAAGGGCGAGGTTTTCGGCGGCCATTTAAATAAGGCAGTAATCAGTGCCACCTGCGAAATGGTTATCACCGTTATAAATGGCAGTGTGGATCGCAGCTTCAGCGATTCTGTCGGGCTTAATCTTTTTGACTTTAATAAATAATGAAAGCGGAAAGCAAGGTTGTCTTTTATGGAATTTAAGTATGATACGCAGTTGCTCATTGAGGGGCATGATCTTGATGAGGACGCAATTAACGATTATTTTGAGGAAAATTTTAAGGGCGATTGCCTGCTTGCCGTTGGTGATGAGGATTTGATTAAAATTCATTTTCACACAAATGAGCCATGGAAGGTGATTGAATACTGCGCAGGCCTCGGAGAAATATTCGATATCGTTGTTGAGGATATGGATAGGCAGTCACGCGGCCTGAAAGGTTGATTTTCTGCCTGCGGTTCACATTAGAATTAAATCCATAATTATGTAAATAGCATAAATATTATTTGTTGTTCATCTGTTTATCGCCTTGGGTAAATATTAAAACGTATTTGTGCGTTTAAGCGATAAAAAAGTAACTGCACCGGCTGTTGTCGGCGCAGTTTTTTTGTGCCCGTTTCGCGGCGGGCATCGGGATTGCCGTTTAGCAATCATCAGTTAATCTTATTTCATTGATTCTTCATAAGCCTTGATCATTTTCTTACTATTGCTACCTGCACGGCTCGTAAGGTTTTGAAGGGTTTTAGTGACTGTTGTTCCGGCTTTCAGATGTATCTCAAAACGTGTTATTTCCTCGTCGGGATAGACTGTAATATCGCTTATATATCGGTCAACAAACGCTCTGTCGATTTCCTCACCGTCAATGTGCTTTTCCGCCGTTTTCAGTATGGTTTTGATTTCTGCAAGCTCTTTTTTCATCTCTCGTTCGGTTTTTGATGTTTTGTTCAGGGCGTTTATTTTTTTCTCAATGTCTTTGATTTCGTTATCGCAGTCGGCAGTCATTCGTATGAATTCGCTGTCGTCCATTCTTCCGTCAGCGTTGTATTGCAATAACTTCGCTTTCATTTTTTGCCGTGTGATAAGCTCTTGATTCAGCCTGTTAAGCTCATCTTTGTTTTCGTTTGTATCAAGGACTTCGGACACAAGTTTCAGCACACACGCCGAGAGTTCCTCAATATGCTGTTGCCCCGATTTGAAAATATCTTCGATAATCGGCTTGATTTCACTTTCGTAAATCGCTCGGCTCGGACAGCTTGACGCACCGTTTTTTATCTTGCCCGAGCATACCCACTTTGAGATTTTTTCTCCACCCTTGCTTACTGCGTCCTTGCGATAGTAGGGCATACCGCAGTGCGCACATATCAGTTTGCCTGTCAGCAGGTTTTGATGCACCGTCTTGTGCTGTGCCGTGATTACATCCTGGCTTCGCATATACAGTACTTCGTTTGCCTTGTCCCATAATTCCTCGCTGACGATTGCCGGTACTATTTCACCGGTTTCGTCTTTATACATAACCCATTCTTCCTCTGGCAAAAACTTTTGCTTTTTGGTGAACAGGTCTGTAATTCGCACCTTGTTTCCTGCATAGTAGCCTTTGTATTTCGGGTTACGTATGATGTTGCTCATCGTTGAGTGGGAGAGCATTTTGCCTTTTGAATTTCGTATTCCTTTTTGGTAAAAATGCTTTTCCATTTGCTTCATACTGAATTTTCCCGTGGCGTACATTTCAAACAACTCTCGCACAAAGTCGGCTTGCGTTTCGTCAACCATCAGCTTGCCGTCTTTTTTGATGTAGCCGTACATATTGTTTGTGCCGAGTACAGTTCCTTTTTTGATAGCCTGTTGATGACCGAATCGCACACGAGTAGAGATTTTTCTCGACTCGTCCTGCGCCATTGATGACATAATCGTCAGCCTCAACTCGCTGTCCTCGTCAAGGGTGTTTATGTTGTCGTTTTGAAAATACACAGCCACTCCGCTTGATAAAAGTTCACGGGTAAAGCGAATACTGTCCAGCGTGTTACGGGCAAATCTCGACACCTCTTTGGTTACAATCAGGTCAAACATTCCTGCCTTTGCGTCCTCAATCATTTCGTTGAATCGCTCACGCTTTGCAGTCGATACGCCCGATATGCCCTCGTCAACATAGCCGTCAACATATTCCCAATTCGGATTTTTCCTGATGAAATCGGTGTAATATGTTATTTGGTTATCAAGTGAATTTAACTGCACATTAAAATCCGTGCTGACACGAGCGTAAAATGTCACTCGCAAAGGCAGGTTCATAAAGTTGATATTTTCTTTTCTGATTCTCTCACGAGTTGAATATATATCCATATTTTTACTCCTTTCCAAGCAGACAATATCACAAATAATTTCTATTATCCAGCTTTATTTTACAGTATTTCACCCCTGCGTTCATTAGGGGATTGATACCTGTTTTGGTAATGTTTTACAGAGCTTTTCAGTTTATTTTTCCGTATCTGCGATTGACTTCTGCGCTGATTTTACCCATCAATTTGCGATAGGTTTTGTCGTCAATCGCATCTTGATTCAGCAGCGTATTTGCAAAATGCTGCATCCAAAGCTCTGTGCTGATTCTCTCATCGGCAATGTTTTGTGTATTGATTTTCGGCTCACTCCCGCTTGATTTTTCAATACTATTATTGCCTGATGCTTTAGAATTTATTTCCCTTGCTGCCATAAGGCAACACACTAACTATGATTTTATATCTGCCTCCTTTAATTTGATGTACCTTTCATTGTGAATTTGTAGTTCATATTGACCTCCTATTTTGCTCACAGGCTTTCACAAATCGCCTGTAAGCCGTTTTTAGTTTTAGTCCGACGAGTTACTCTGTTTTAGAGTAAACTCGTCAATTTTTGCTCACAGCGTTGCCTGATTTTTCAAAAATAGGTTTATCATACCGTAATACCCAAGTGAATACGCAAAAGCCTTGATATTCTGCGAAAAACACCCCTTACTGCATACGAATTTGGAATCATACGCAAAAGTATTACGAATCGAAAAGCCGACAGGCTTTGCCGGACGGCGTTTTCGGGCATTTCAACGCCCGAAAATCATACCCCTTTATCCTGCTTTAAAATCGACGGCTTGAAATCCGCCTCAAAATCCACTCAAAAGCCATCGATTTTCGTTTCAAAAATCATAAAATTTCAAAATCAAAGTCTTTCATATTCTTTGCCGATAAACCCTAAAGCACGGTGCATTAAATCTTGTTGACCGTGTATAGATTGCTTTTTTGCTCGCCGCCGATAAACCGCTTCGAGATAGTTATGTACCCACCGCTTTCCAGCGAATGCAAAACTTTTCTGCAAGTGGATGCACACATCGAACAGCTTTTTGCAATCATCGGCACCGACCAAAAACTTTGCCCCGCCGAGTCCTTTGCCCGAACAAGAAAAGAATAAACAATAAATTCATTTGGCGATAACTGTTCATCAAAAATTCTGTTCGGCAAAAGAAAAAATTGACCGCTGCAATTTTTACGCATACGAAAACCTCCTTCCAAATTATTCGAGAGAATATTTTGCTAAGTGAAAACCAAAAAGAAAAACACAATTCAAAAAACTCCCTCTACTATACGGAGAAAAATCCCCATTTTGTTCGGGTGTTTTGCAAAATTCTTTACACCTTGTTTACATTTGATTTCACCATAACAAAAATACCCCTCTATAATACAGAGAAAAATTCAAGTTTTGTTGATGTGTTTTCAGAAATAATTTTGAGTTAGCACTAAAATTTACCCGTTTGTCGTTTGCAACGTTGTTTATAATATAGAATTATGATATAATAATTATATTAAGAGTTTTACTAACTCGCGCAAGGTCGGGTATGGTGAATTGTGTGCCGTATGGTAATGGCAATAAAACATCTACCGGCTTTTGGGAGGACAGCACACGTCTGCCGGAGTATTACAATGGAACTTATGAATATTTGAAAGCTTGGGAATTGAAGAAATCTAACGGCTGCTCAAAATTCCAAATTTGCAGAGGTACAATATGAAAATAACATACATTAACCACAGTGGATTTTTGGTTGAAACCGAGAACTGCTACTATATTTTTGATTACTACAAAGGCGAGATGCCGAGCCTTGACAAAAGCAAGGAAGTTGTCGTCTTTTGCAGTCACTTTCACCAAGATCATTTCAATCCGAAAATCTTTGAAATTCTTGATGATATGGGTGTGAATTATCAGGCTGTTTTGGCGAAAGATATCAGCAAAAAGAAGTATCCTTCCGGTGTGAAAATCACGACTGCTTATCACGATCAAACTTATATTCTTGACAACGGCACACAGGTTAGTACGCTTCTTTCAACCGACAGCGGTGTGGCTTTTATCGTCAAGACAAGCGAGGGCATAATTTATCACGCAGGTGATTTGAACGATTGGCATTGGGAGGGTGAGACGGAAGCCGACAACCGCCACATGACCTCCATGTACCGTGCGGAGATTGACAAAATCAAGGGTGCTCATTTTGATGCAGCATTCGTTCCCCTTGACCCACGGCAGGAGGAACACTATGCCGACGGTATGCTTTATTTTTTGAAACATGTCAATTGCAACGCCGTTTTCCCTATGCATTATTGGAACGAGCCGAGCGTGATTGATAGGTTTATCACCGAATATCCGCAGTATAAATCACGAATAAAAAATACAGAATCAGCAAAAGGAGAAAAAATATGAGCTTTAGAATGATTCACGAAAACTATAATGTTTCCGATTTGGATAGGTCGATTAAGTTTTATGGCGATGCGCTTGATTTGCACGAGGCCAGACGAAAAACCACCGACGATTTTATTATCGTTTATTTGAGCAATGATTCAAGCGATTTTGAGCTTGAGCTTACTTGGCTTAAAGAACATCCGCAGCCGTACGATTTGGGGGAATGTGAGTTCCATTTGGCATTTAAGGCAGATGATTTTGATTTGGCGCATAAAAAGCACGAAGAAATGGGTTGTATCTGCTTTGAAAATCCTGAAATGGGTATTTATTTTATTGAGGACCCGGACGGCTATTGGCTCGAAATTTTGCCGTGATTAAGTTACACTATAATAAAAAGAGGCTTTAAAAAAACAGTCTGAAAAAAGATGGCTGCAAGAACTCCGAAAGGAGATGCTTGCAGTCGTTTTTTTGGTATAATTGAGTTGTGAAAAACAAATATAACCAACAAAGATACGATACACCATATCAGTTGAAATTACCACTGAAAATTTCAAAAATAATAGAAATTTCCGATCCGGTATATACATTCAATGAAGTTTTTCATCATATCGACCTAAAAAATTCCTTGCCGTTAAGGAAAGCAAGACAGGTCTCAAAAGATATGATAGTGAAACCTTGATGAAAGTAATACTGTTTGCATTTATGAAACATGGGTATGTTTCAGTTCGAGAGATAGAAAAACTCTGTAAAACAGATATACGCTTTATGTGGCTGTTACAGGATAACCTTGCGCCAAGCCATGTAACAATAGATGACTTTATGAAAGATTTTCTCGTTAACTGTATAGATGATATTCTGAGCGAAATAAATTCATATATCTTCAAACAAAAACAAGTGGACTTGTCACACATATACATAGACAGTAAAAAGATAACCGCTAATGCAAATAAATACAGTTGGGTATGGAAAAAGAGCAGCGTAAAAAACAGACAAAAAGTATTTAACAAGATTACCGAATTGCTAAACGAAATTAATAAAGTTTCTTCTTGGCAATGCGTAAAATTTGAAATTCGTACAGAATATGCAATAGAGTATATGGAACAAATAACCGAACAGTATGTTGAATTAGCTTGTGTAAAGCCGGAATGTATTGGTAGAGGCAAAGGTCACAGAAAAACACCCGAACAAAGAAATTATGATAAGCTTGTTGAATATACAGAAAAACTAAAGAAATATGCAAAACACATAAATACATGCGGTGAAAACCGAAACAGCTATTCCAAAACAGACAGTGACGCAACTTTTTTTCAGAATGAAAAGAGATTACATGGGTAATGACCAATTATTACCCGGATACAATATTCAGCTTGGCGAAAATGCTGTCTTTTAAAATATTCCTTTGATAAGATTATACACAAGGTTTAGGAATCATAATAAGAAACTTTGGAGTTTGAAGAGTGGCTTGAGAGCAGTTTTCCGAATAGAATCAAGAAAAACAAATAACTATAATTAACCTTACGGAGCCGTTCGAGTAACAGCTCCGTTTTATTTTGATTTTTTCTTGCTTTTCCCTTATAAATCCGCAATAATCATTGCTTTTGAGCGTTCTGTGTGATATACTAAACTTGTATAATTGTAACTATCTGAAAGCGAGGAAAATCTAATGGATTCTAACATCGAGCGCTGGTATTCAATGAAAGAAATATGCGAATATCTTGGCGTCAGCCGTGATACCGTACTTGATTGGATAGAAAGAAGAAATATGCCCGCAGCAAAAATCGGACGCCTTTGGAAATTCAAAGTCAGCGAAATTGACGCTTGGATGAAATCCGGTATTGCGGCGGATAAATAATCAAATTTCGGAGGTGCAATATGGCACTTGAAAATAAATTAGGACTGACAAGCTCTGCCGAACTCGCACGAGAGGAAGAGCAAATCAGTAAAAAGAAAGCTGTTAATTTATTTGACTTTGCCATTCTCAAGCTACTTTCTGACGGAACATATAAGACATTAGCCGCTATTCATAAATATCTTTTTGAAGATATTTATGACTTTGCCGGAGAAATCCGCACGGTGAATATGGCAAAAGGTAATTTCCGCTTTGCACCGCTTATGTACTTGCAAGTGGCACTTGAAAACATCGACAAAATGCCGCAGTCAAATTTTGATGAGATAGTAGAAAAGTATGTTGAGATGAATATTGCTCATCCGTTTCGTGAGGGCAACGGTCGAAGCACTCGCATTTGGCTTGACCATATCTTGAAAACCGAAATCGGCAAAGTTGTGGACTGGAGCAAGGTGGATAAGGAAGATTATCTTCTCGCAATGGAACGCAGTCCGATTAAGGATGTAGAGATTAAAGTGTTGCTAAAAGGTGCGCTTACCGATGAAATTAACAGCCGAGAAGTCTATATGAAAGGTATCGACCACAGTTACTATTACGAAGGTTATACAACCTTTAAGACGGAGGAACTATAATTATGATAGGTGAAAAATTTACTTTAATGCAATATTCCATAAGTGCAATACTTGGTTTAATTGAGGCTGAGGACTTTGTAATTCCCGAAATACAACGTCCCTTTGTATGGAAAAGAAGTCAAGTTAGAGATTTAATAGACTCGTTATATAGTGGTTATCCTACCGGGTATATTATTACTTGGAAAAATCCTGATGTGCAGACTAAAGATGGCGGAAAAGCCAATGGTAAAAAAATTCTCATAGATGGTCAACAGCGTATTACTTCACTTATGGCGGCAATTTCCGGCAAAGAGGTACTTGATGAAGATTTCAACAAGGATCGCATCAAGATTGCATTTAATCCGCTCGCTACAGATGAAACCAAACGTTTTGCAGTGCAAGATGCTTCTCATATAAAAAATAAAAAGTGGATTCCTGATATTTCTGTTGTTTTCGATAGCAATTTTGATCCATTTGATTTTGCTTTGAAATACTGTGAAGCCAACGAAGGCATCAAACCTAACGACATTAATAAAGCCATTACCGCACTGAAAGGCATTGCAAATCGTCAAATCGGAGTAATTGAACTTGATCATTCGCTTGATATCGATGAAGTTACAGAAATTTTCATTCGTATCAATTCAAAAGGCACAGCACTCAGTCAATCTGACTTTGTAATGTCTAAAATGGCGGCCGACATCGAACACGGCGGCAATATATTGAGAAAGACAGTTGATTATTTCTGTCATCTCGCTGTTAAGCCGGAATTTTATTCTCATATAACAAATGATGAAGAATTTCAAAATTCAAAATATGCTTCCAAAATCAAATGGCTTTCAAAGGATTATGATGATATTTTTGATCCCGATTATGGCGATATGCTTCGTGTTTCCTTTATGCACCAGTTCCGCAGGGGAAAACTATCAGATCTTGTGAGCTTACTTTCAGGCAGAGATTTTGAGACAAAAGAATACCGTGACGATATCGTTGACGAATCTTATCGTAAACTTGATAAGGGTATTCAAAACTTTATAAACGAGTATAACTTTGCTCAATTTATTATGGCAATAAAAGGTGCCGGATTTGTTTCTCACAAATTGTTAAATTCGGCTATGACGCTTGATTTTGCATACACATTATATTTGATGTTGCTTGATGATCCAACGATACCAAACGCCCAGATTAAGCGTTATGTTCAAAAGTGGTTCGTTATGTCCACTCTGACATCCCGTTACATAGGTTCTCCTGAAACTGTAATGGACAGAGACATGAGAAGTATTGCCGAAAAAGGATTTCTAAATTTCCTTGCAGATGTAGAAGCATCTTCTCTTTCGGATTCTTTCTGGACGGTAACGCTTCCTCAAAATTTGGAAACATCATCCATAAACAGCCCTGCATTCAATACCTTTATTGCGGCACAAATCAATCTTAACTGCAACTCAATGCTAATGAATGGAATTAAGATTTACGATCTTGTTACAATTTCCGGCGATGTACATCATATTTTCCCACGTGCATATCTTAAGAACAATGGGGTAACCAATAAGACAAAATATAATCAGGTCGCAAACTACATTTACCTTGATACTCAAGTTAACAAGGCTATAAGCGATGATTCGCCTACAGTATATTTCACCAAAGCAAAACGACAGTGCAAAACCAAGGAAATCGAATTAGGTAATATTTCGGACGAGTCACTTCTTTTGTCTAATCTTTCAGAAAACTGTATTCCGAACGGTATTGATAAAATGGATGTATCATCCTATGATAATTTCCTTAGTGAGCGTCGTAAGTTGATGGCTGCTTTAATCGAAAGATATTATAAAGGATTATAAGTTTCTATAATAAAAATGGCTCTTGATATCTACCCAACAACACAGAATGGATATGCAGATTAGACATTAAGATGTACTCCAATTGATTAAACAACCTTTAAGACGGAAATTGTAAGAAACGAGGTGCAAATATGCCGGACAAAAATTGGCAATTTGAACTTGAAGAATATATAAAGCAAGGCGAACCCGACAAAGCCGAAAAAAGTGAAGCGTGGCAAACAGCTATCGGTTTGCAGGCTGTTGACGGGCTGAATACTTCTGACTATTTGTTAGACACTGCCAAAGAGCATATCGAGGGTAAAATCACAATCGACGAGGCTCAAAAGCGTATTCACAGTTACTATGAGCAGCGTTCTGTACGCACCGAAACGGAAAATGAAACCAAAGAAGCGGACATTGTTTCGGCAAGAATTGCAAAGTTATTAGGAGAAAAAGCGTTTCAGTTTTCTCCTGCCGAGTGGCTTTCGATTCATCGCAGATTGTTCGAGGGCGTGTTCAGTCACGCAGGACAAGTCAGGCAGTACAACATCACAAAGAAAGAGTGGGTACTGAACGGCGATACGGTTACCTATGCGGATTGGAACAGTATTAAGGAAACCTTAGATTACGACTTTTCAACCGAAAAACAGTTTTCTTATGAGGATTTGTCCGTAGATGAAGCTGTAAAGCATTTGGCAAAATTTGCTTCGGATATTTGGCAAATTCACCCGTTCAGCGAGGGAAACACCCGTGCAACTGCCGTATTTATGATAAAATATATGAAAACATTCGGCTTTAGCGTAAACAACGACGCATTCGAGAAAAATTCTTGGTATTTTCGCAACGCTTTGGTTCGTGCTAATTATAATAACCTACAAAAAGGCGTCCATTCCACGACTAAGTTTTTGGAAATGTTCTTTTCAAATCTTTTGTTAGATACGCATTATGAGTTAAAAAACAGATATATGCACATTGATTACGCGGGCGAAAGTAAATCCCAAAGTATCAACCCAAAAGTTCTAAAGTATCAATTTGATACTTTAGACTGTACTTTAGAAGAACTTGCAGTTTTAGAATTGGTTGCAAAGAACCCGACAATGAAACAGCAAGAACTTGTAGAAGCAACCGGAAAATCCATTGCAACGATCAAGCGAATTATGAAATCGCTGCAAGATAAAAACTATATCCGCCGAGAAAGCGGCAAGAGATATGGTAAGTGGGAAATATTGTTTTATAAGGAGGGTTAAAATGACCGAAAGCAAACAATATATCGATGCTTTGAAACAGAAACAATATATCGCTATTGTTAATTCAACTTAATGACCTATATCTTAAAATATCTGAATCCAAATAAGGAACACAGAAGTTTCATGTAAATTTTAAATTCAACAATAGCAGAGTGCAAAATCTAATGCAGTATATTACAAAAAATAGGCAGAAAGCAAAAAAATACAAAGCATTAGAGCTATTAACGAAAATTTGCTATACATGTGAAATCCTAAGAATGTTTTAGATTTTATTATTTTCTTATAGGAGTTCACAAATCAATTAATAAAACAGCATATATGCCACAAAATTAAAAAAATAAAATTAATTATAAAGGAGATTTTTATCATGGCAGAAACTTTCAAACTTCCCGCATCCTCTTTAGAAGAGATTATCAAAATCATTCAGGCATACGCAAATGAAAAAGAGGGCATCTTGTTGTCCCTGGATGACATTACTCAATCGACAGGAATTCCTCGTACTGTTGTAAGTGGTAATAATGGTTTTTTGGTTCAAATAGGCTTAATTACCGAAGGAAACAAAAAATCGGCTACTGATATTGGGCGTTCACTAGGAAGAGCCTATATATCTAAAATTGATTATGAACTTGAAAGGATTTGGAAAGAAATAATCGCAGAAAATGATTTTCTTAACCGAATGGTATCTGCTGTTAGAATTAGAAACGGTATGGATAGAACAAATTTTCTCAATCATATCATTTATTCTTCCGGTCAGAAAGATACAACAAAAAATCGAACAGGAGCAAATGCAGTTATTGAAATTTTAAAATCAGTTAATGTCATTAACGAAGTTGACGGAAAACTAACTGTTACAGAAATTATGGAAGCAGAAGAAAGTGAGCAAATTGTAACTGATGAGACAATAGATACATCGCAAACAACTCGTCCTAATCCTCATCCTGTAACAAATATCCAAACCGAACAATCAATAACAATTAACATCAATATTAATTGTTCGGTGTCAGAAATGGATGAACTCACAGACAAAATACAAAAACTTATAAAAGGATTATCGGATTAATACTAAGGGAGTAATAGGATGGCACACAATATTGTTTTAACTACTGCCGAGGATATTGTTGCTGTTGTTGATGCTATTGTTGCTAAAGGACAGGATGCTGATAGAAATTTTGTTGCTGAATTTACTGGAATAGCAACCGACGATCAGGTAAACAAGGCGCTTGAAATGGCTATTGAATTAGAAATGGTTTCATTTGATGCATCTTCAAATTGTTATTCCGTAAATTCGTTTCTTGCAAAAAAGCTTGTAACAGCGACATCTGATAATCAAAAAGCAGTTATAATGAGATTGATACTAGAACAGTACCAACCATACAAAATATTTAAGGTTCGTTATAATTTTACAAAGTCTATTGAACAAGCATGTAAACAGACAAAAATATTATGCTCACTATCATCGAATGAAAGAGATATAAAAAACACCTTGATAAGCATTGCGACATATGCAAAAGCTTTAAAGAGTGAGGGTGCAAATCTGTACAGCTTTGTAGAAGAAGAAAATATATATTCGCTTGTGGAACACAGCCTCTCAGAAAGTGCTGTTTTTGAAAAATCTTTGAGAGATTTTTTTGGTGAAACTGTCTATAATTCAATCAATAACACTACAATTGTGGAACCCCTTTCGGAAGCGTTCCAAAAATCTAAAGCTCAAACACCAGATATGCGTGCCGTAATAGTATATGCAGCTAACGCTTTTGAGTCTTTTTTGGATAGGTATGCGGAGAAACACAGTGTATCATTAAAAGGTAAAAACGGCATACTCCAAAAAAGAGATGCCTTATCCTCTTGCTTATCTAAAAAACATCGAGGTATGATAGATTACATAGGTCAAATTCGCAATGCTGCTGATCATGGAGCTGATTCTGATGAAAGTGGGCAAATGTGGACAATAACAAAGGATACTATGTGTTTGTATCCTTGCGTAGTTGCAATTACTATTAAGGATATATTGCAACGGGACAACGGAATTATTGAGGTGTGATTTTAAAAACCTTCAATTATTATACGAATGTAATCTCTGCATTCACAATTTCAGTTGTTTTACTACGGATGTTATTCATCTTCTGAACCCATTTCATTTGGTCGGTTGCTTTTAGCTGTTCGGTTACATTTTCTTTTTTGGCGAGTTCATTTACCAGCTAGAGAAAAAGTTGTTGCGTCTGTTCTTCGGTGTCGGCAAGGTGGGAATGGAGTTTGCCGGAAGTGAGTAAATTACAATACAAAACTTTGCGGTGGTGCTTTAAGTAGTTTAGCCTGCGTTGGCCCAACACTCCGATATAACCGGTTTCTGCTTCCGCCGGTAAAGTTAAATTAGGCAAGACAATCGCCCTGCTGTGTATATGTACCGCTGAATTGTTCAAATAATGTGTTATTCATAATAAAACCTCCTTTGATACTCAAATTGTACCGAAAGAGGTTTTCTTTTTGCAAATGTGCGATTTATAAATTTACAAATATAGTTCGTGCCAAAAATTACAACGAACTTTTGCAATTTGTGCCACTTTTAACGGCGAATAATGTGTATTCCAAATTTATTCGTTATATTTACTTTTTCATTTACCACTAATTTTGTTGAAATATGAAATTGATTTGTCGGGATTGAATTTTACCGAAAATAATAATTGATGCAAATTATGGTGCACAATTAAAAAGGCGTTGGTGATTGATTTCTCTAATGCTTTTCTTTTAATGAGTATATAAATCTAATCAATCACCTGAAACTTGATTTATATATCAAATTAATGTAGAATAATATAGGGTTTTTATTTTTTGTTTCGGAGGTGAGTGACATAAACAAGATTTCAAGAGATATTTTCAAAGCGATTCATGAAGGTAAGTGGATTGCCGTGGAATACAGGAATAAACAGCAAAATGTAACGAAATATTGGATTGGAATTAAAAACATAAACCCGTATAAAAAATTGCTCATTGTTGATGGGCTTAATGTCGCTACATCGGAAATGAAAGAATTGAATTTGTATTATGATTCTATAATTGACGCCAATTTGATTGAAGGCTCATTTTATGAAATAAATTCTAAATTGATTGAGGATATAGAAGAACATTCCTCAAGGTATTCGTTTATTTTTAATAATGTCACAAATTTGAAGCTTCTTGATTATTATAGCGAATGTAATAAACTCGATAACACTCCATATCGAAATGATTATAAAATAATTGATGAACTTGATGTGGATGTCATTGGTGAAGGGGATTATAATTTAAGCAATGAACAGTTTGAACATTTAGTAAAAGTTTATAATTATAATGCTAAAAATAAGAATCAAAACCAAATGCCTCGTTCAGTGTCTTTGTGTATGAATATATGTAGTATTCATACTAAAAAAGGGCTTTATGTACTTGCTTATAAAAAGCTTTTGTTTGATGTCAAAAACCGCACCCTTACACAAGACGATGAAGTATCTGTTTGTCGTGAGTTCACAGTTGACGGTGTAAAGATAAGTGCTCATTGGTTTCTTGATGCAGACGAGTTCCAATTACTTGATAAGTTTGAAGAAAATGCCGAACTTATTAAAGATTTAATTACTAAGAATAATCCTGAATACAACGGTGTCGACGATATGCCATATGTTATGGCTTTGTCAAGAGATTTCACAATAAATCTTGATAAGGAGTATGATGCCATTCTTAAAATGTATGAAGATAACACGGTGACATATCCGATTAAAGCATTTTTTGGTGACTTAACGGCTAAACCAAGGAGAATTAAAAATTACCCTTTGGCTTTATATAATGATAAAGTAAACCTTGACCAACTTTTAGCAATACATAATGGGTTGAAATATCCTGTTTTGTATGTTCAAGGACCTCCTGGAAGCGGAAAAACAAACACCATTCTCAATACAGTTGTCACCGCATTTTTTAATAACAAAAGTGTTTTGATTTCATCGTATAACAATCACCCGGTTGATGAGATTTACCAAAAACTTTCTCATCTTAAATATAAAGGTAATGATATACCTTTCCCGATAATCCGTCTTGGAAACGGTAACAAACTCAAAGAAGCAATTAAACAGATGCGACATTTGTTTGAAATTACTGCTTCTATGCAAGTGTTTGATTCGTCATTGAACAGAAAAAAGAATGACGAAGAACACAAAACAAAAGCTCTAAGCGATTTGCTTCGTAAATATGAAGAAAAGCTTGATATGAATGAACGAAAAGAAATGATAAGAACAATGATTTCTTCTTCAAACAACTTGACTTTTCTCACGGATTTGCAGGGAGAACAGCTTACTAAAGTAAACAGTGCGCTTAAAGAAATCGGTGAAATTACAGATGAGGATATTAAGCCACTAATTACACAAGACAGACTTGAATTGTTAAAGTATTTGAATTTTACTTCAGCTAAGTTTATTAAACGATTATCAGAACCTAAATATGAGGAACTTACTGATATTATATTCACTAAAGACTTAAATGAAGCAGCAAAGCAATTAAATCAGTATCTTTCAAATGATGAGAATTTTCAAAAATTTCTCAAGATATTTCCCATTGTTGCAACAACAAATATTTCTGCTCATCGGTTAGGAGAACCAAAACAATATTTTGATATGGTTATTATGGATGAGGCAAGTCAGTGTAATACTGCAGTAGCACTTGTTCCGATTATCAGAGGTGAACAGCTTTTGCTTGTAGGCGATCCGCAACAGTTAAAACCTGTTATCTTACTTGATGAAAAGAATAATTTGGTTTTAAAAAAAAGATATAACATTACTGATGAATACGATTATAAAAACAAATCTGTTTATCAAACTTTTCTTTCTGCCGACGCCGTTAGTGATGAAGTTTTGCTAAGTTATCATTATAGATGTCATCCGAAGATTATCGAATTTAATAATAAAAAGTATTATAATAACAAACTTAATGTTCAGTCTTCCGACAAAGAAAAACAACCGCTTGAATTTATAGAATGTCATTCAAAAGATACAACATTGAAAAATACAAGCGAAAGCGAAGCAAGAGAAATTGTTCATTATGTTAAAAATCACCCCGACAAAACGATTGCAGTTATTACACCGTTTGTAAATCAACGCAATAAAATTCAAGAAGAATTAAATCAAAACGGAATTACCAACGTTGATTGTGGAACTGTACATGCATTTCAGGGAGATGAAAAACAAGAAATAATTTTTTCGTTAGCCCTTACTGATAAGACGCATGAAAAAACATATTCTTGGTTAAAGAATAACAAGGAACTTATAAATGTTGCAACGTCAAGAGCTAAAGAAAAATTAGTTATTGCGGGGGACAAAGATCAACTAAACAGACTTCATCATCCTGGAGACGATGATGATTTGTTTGAATTGTGTAATTATGTTCGATTAAACGGAAAAACAACCGTAACAGAGCGTGTGCCTGAATCAAGAGCGCTTGGAATTAAACCTTACAGTACCGAAACGGAAACGGCATTTTTAGACACACTAAATCATGCAATAAATGCTATGATGATTACAAAATCTAAATATGGTGTTAAAAAAGAGGTTCCCATTTCGCAGGTGTTCAATTCTTCAAATCAAGTGAATGATTTATTCTATACAGGCAGATTTGACTATATAGTATATGAGCGTGAAGGAAAAGAATTGTTGCCTATTTTTGCGATTGAACTTGATGGTAACGAGCATACGAACTACACTAAGGTAATTGAAAGGGATAAAAAGAAGCAGCAAATATGTGATGAACATAATTTTCAGCTTATTCGTGTTCCAAACAACTATGCAAGACGATATAATTATGCAAAAGAAATCTTGTCATCATTCTTTGAAAATTCAAGAAGATAATAAACATCCGATTGAAAAATGAGCCAAGAGGAGATACCTCTTGGCTCATTTTTTGTGAACACACAACACTTATTTAAATTTTGATGATTATTTTATACTTTATTGAATTGGCTTTTCATTGAAAAACGCTTGAAACCCTTGAAAACAGTGGGTTTTTATCGTAAGCCTCAATCATTATATGATTATGATACATAGGTGCTTACGAGTGTCATTTTTTCCTATACCGCTATGCAGAATTCGTATGTAATCGGCTGAAGTTGGTTATTTTTAGCCCAATTTGTACGCTGAAATTGCACAGTTCGTACAGGACACATTACATTAACCATCTGGCCGCCTACGGAACCGGCTTGCTTAGAAGTAAGATCACCGTTGTAGCCCTGCTTAAGGTTAACACCAACCTCTGAAGCGGCTTCCATCTTAAATCTGTTAAGAGCTTCTTTTGCTTCGGGAACTGTGTTCTTTGCCATTGTGATACACCTCGCTTATAATATTTTTGCAACGGCAAAATAACATTTTGCGTGTTATGCGCAAAGTATTAAATCGCCCTTGCAAGAATAGTTTGTGAAGCATATCCGCTTTTACAATTGAAAAATTTTAACAATTATTTTGTTGCTTGCAAAATGGCTTGGTTTGATTGTTGAAATTATTTTTATGATTAAATCTAATTGTTTATCCGGCATTTTTCGCTTGATTTAGAATCAATGAACCTTTTCGGAAAGCGGCATATTGTTAAGCACGGTTTGAGTATTCCAAATTTCATCATTATGCTTATATGAATATGTGCCGTTATATTTTGCCGCAATTTCTTTTATGATGCCGATTCCGTTTCCGTGATCTCCGTTTTTATGATGATTTGTTTTATTGTCAAATTTATTTTCGCTGCATATTTTCAGATTTTTTTCGTTTATTTCAATGCTGATTGAAATAGGGCTTTTATGCTTGACATTCCGGGTTGCGTTGATAGAATTGTCTATGATATTGCTCACCAATCTGCAAAGGTCGTAATCATTTATCATAATTGCGTATTCGTCTTTGATTTTGATATTTAATTTTGTGCCTTCGTTTTCTGCTTCTCGACTTTTTATGTAAAGAATTGTGTTTAAAGTTTCGTTAGAGCAAATGAAAAATCCTGCAAGGCCAAGCAAATTGTCGCCGGTGTTGTTTAAAAATTCATATGCCTTTTCCGGTTTGCCGATTTCTATAAATCCTTTTGCGGTTGTGATGATATTTATGTAATCATGCTTGATTTTTTTGAATTCGCTTTTTTCTTTTTTCAGCATTTGCATTTGATTGTAGTTGAGCGTGTTTTTCATTATTTCTTCTTGAACTTCGATATTATATTTTTCCACCGCTTCAAATCTGTCAATGAAAAGCACCAAGGTAAAATCTGCAACAAGGCAAATCACGGAAAACAAGAGCACGAAAATATCAATGTTTTCATTGTTAAGCAAGGTGGTTGTGGAGCCGTTTTGCTCCTGAATTGTTATAAACGCACTGCAGGCTTGCATTGCTCCGAAAATATGGGTAATGGGAAAAACTAAAAAAAGTGTGTACTTGGATTTTATTGAGAAGGCATTTTCTTTCTTTGACTGAATTATTCTTATCAACACAACGAAAATAAAAGAAAAAGAAAAAACAAAAACTATTTGAGTAATATATATCGAAAGCGGAATTTCGAACTCAAAACCGCTTCCCAAATCAATGCCGAATAAAAGATTGAAAACAACCGAATACATAAGAGATGAAGAAAGATATGCTATAAGGCTGAAAACGGCTGCAAAAAGTTTTGAAAAAATTGTTCCTCTTGTAACCGCCAGCAGTATGCAAAACATCATCAAATAATAGCCAAACATAAAAATAAGCTCGTTTTTTCTGTCTACAAAGAGCAGTGACACACCGGAGTATATCATTCCGAAGCCAACAATGCTTGCAAGCGTTACGGCAGTGTTATATTTGTTTTTCAATATGGTATTTGAAATGTTAAAAACTATGAGCGCCCTCACTAAATGCATGATGAAAGCCCATGGGAAGAATTGAAGAAGATTTACCGTTTTCAATATGTTGCTCCTAAAGATTTTTGAGATAGTTTTTGTATATGTTTATTACAGAATTGTATTTTTTCGGCGGTATCGGAATTTCACTGCCCGATGCGGTTATGAATTTATAGGGCTCATAGCTTGTAATGTGATTCATGTTAACCGTGAATGATTTGTGGCACCTTAAAAAATTAGGAGGCAGTGTTTTTTGATATTCTTTTAAGCTTGAATATATAAGAATGTTTCCAAGGTTTTTAACATGAAGCATAAGGTTGTTGTTAAAGGTTTCAAGGTAAATAATATCCTGAAAATTTATAATGCTGTTTTTGCTCCCGGATTTGATTATAGTTAAATTCGGGTCTTTTTTTGTGCTTTTTTGCAGCGCCTTTTTTAATGCCCGCGCCAGTGTTTCATCGGTCATTTTTGCTTTCATTATGTAATAGCAGCATTTTGCTTCGGATAGATTGTATGCGCATTGAGGGTAGGAGGTCATAAAAATAATTTGCGTGTAATTACCTTTAATGTTTGAAAGCGACCAGTCCATTGAATTTGTGTCGTTTACCATAATATCCAAAAAAAGAATGTCAACAGTATTTGCATCAAGAAAAGCCTGCAATTTGCTCAGCGAATGAAAGCGAATTATTTCATATTCCGCACCCAAAAGCTCGTTTATGCATTTTCCTATTTTAAATTCCAAAATACTGCTGAATTCTTCAGAATCATCGCAAATAGCAATCTTAATCATTTATATCCCTCTTAATGTTGAATGATGCCTACATTATATCATAAAAGAGTTTTTTTGCTGAGTTATTCACCCTGCCAAAACCGTCCGTTACCACGAACATATTGCCGATAATTGTTGTATTTAGTAATATTATGAATGATATATAAACAAATTATTACATTTTATTCAAATTATTTCAATACTAAAAGTGAAATTTGCAATAATTCATTATTAAAAATCGAAAGGAGTTTTTTCTGTGAAAAAAAGCGGAAAAGCGATTATTGCTTTAATTCTTGCCGCAGCAGTGGCATTAACGGTTGGAATTGTTGCAAAAAAAGTTGCTTCCTCTCCCAAAAAGCAAATTAAAGAAACTGTTGCAGAGGCAGTGTCGGCATATAACTCTGCCGATATGGATGGCTTGATAAGCTGCTTCGAGCCGGCCGTTCAATCGGTTTATAAAGGCGCAAATTCCTTGCTCAACAGTACAGTGGGCTTTGATATCGGCACAATCTCTTCGCTTTTGCCTTTTGCATCTTATCTTGATGAGGATATTCCGGATGCTTCCGAGCTTCCAAAGCTTGATATTTCGGTTGATGATATTGATGTGACCTCGGATTCAACCGCCGTTGTATATTGCACTGTGCAATTTGGCAGCCTTGAGCCCGAAAGCAGCACAATGAATATGGTAAAGGTTGATGATAAATGGTATTTCGCCGTTGATTCGCTGTTTTGATTTAAATAATGGCATTGCAAAATTTGCAAATTGATTGCTTATGCAATTTTATGTTTGATTTGTGCGGCTACACTCAAATCAAAAATAATAAATTATTTGTAGCAAGAAAGGTTAGAAAACACTATGGCATTTTGTACTAAATGCGGGCGCCCTCTTGCAGATGGTGAAATATGTGATTGCCAAAAGCAGCAGGCTGCCCCAAACGAGCAAGGCGGATTTAATCCTTACGGCAATCCGCAACCCGAAAAAAGCATTCAATCAGATTCCGAAAATGTTGTTATCAATATTGATAAGGACAAAATGAAGCAAAATCTCAACAATGCAGTCGATAAGCTCCAAACCGGAGTGGGCAAAGGCGTTAATATGGTAAATGAAACGCGAAACAAGCTTGAAAGCTCGGATGCATTTGAACACGGATTAAAAATTGTTCCGGATTGCATTTCCGCAAATGACGGAGAAATTCCGATTAAGCAATATGATTTTGCAAAGCTCAGAACAAGATTTATGCTTGAAAAGTCTTACGGCAGACTTCAAATAACAAACAAAAGGGTTATTTTCAGAGCCGCCGGTCGCTCTCCGCTCGGTAAAAATATTTTTCATCAGGAATTCAGCATTGATCAGCTTGCAGGTGTTGAGGTAAGGTGTAAGCATGAATTTAATTTGTTTAATTTCTTTCTTGGGCTGATTTTTTCGGTGGCAATCGGAGGCGGTTGCCTTGCTGCAAACTATCAGCTTGACAGCGCGGCAGCAGTATCCTTCATATTTGCTCTTTTGGTGTTGGTTGCGTGCGGAATATATGAGTTTTATTGCCATAAAAACTTTGAAACAAACAAATTATACACCGTCAGGCAGCTGTTGCTGTCTGCGGCAACAGGCGGAATGATAGGCGCCGTATCCGAAACGGACAACAGCTTCATCCTTGTTTGCACCGTTATTATGTGCTTGGCTACATTGATAAATCTTATTTTAATGTCTATTGTGCAAAATCTTGTTGCAATTTTCAAAACAGGCGCGGCAGCTGCCATTGAAATTAAAAGGGAGCCTGTTATGGGCTTGCTTTCGTTCTTGTTCCTTGCAAAGGAAGATAAATATTCCGGCTTTGCCGAAATCCTTCCGTGGACGGATACGGATATAGCCATCAAAGAAGTCGGCACAATCATCGATGATATTAAAACCATGGGCGATGCCGCTATTGAAAAATGGAAACAGGATTGATTTTGCCGGCGTGTAAAAATCAATATTTTCTATTTTAAATTTTATGAAGCAGATGATTTTTATTGTCTGCTTTTTAAAGTTTAAAAGATAAGTAAAGAGGTTTTTTATGGATTATAAAAAGCTTTCGGAGGCGCTTAAAGCGTTTATTACCACAGATCGCGATTATAATTTGGCTATGTTTAAAATAGGGCTTTTCGAGCCCGAGCTTTCGGCGGCGCTTGATGAATATTTGGAAACGGGCGTCTTGCCGCAAATTTCGGCAGGCGAAATCGGCTTTAAAGAAATTATAGGCAAAACGGGTTGCAATGAAATGCAGGCGTTTTTTAATATGGATAATTTAATGAAGAATGCGGAATACAGAAAGCATTTTATGAATATGTCGTTTGGGAGAAAGTAATGGGTCTTTTTGATTTCCTTTCCGGTAAAAACAAAAAAGTATCTGCCGAGGATGGCGCCGCCGGCGAAAAGGCTCCGGTAAATCAAATTCTTTCGCAGCCCGAGGATCCTTTCTCTGCGCATCGAGATATTTTCAAAAGCGAAAATTTTAAAAATGCTTCCGTGCAGGAAAGAATGGATGCTTATCAGGCGCTGGAAAATAAATTGGCGCTTGATGAGGGCCGAACGCCGCGCAAGCTGGTTTTCGACGGCGAAGCTACAGACGGAATGGGCTTTAACGAATACGGCCCCGAAAAATATTGCGGTTATTACAGCGCTTATGACGATAAGATTCATATGAATCCTTATTATATTTCCGATGCATGCGCTAAAAACGGAGATCAGTTTGACGGTATGAACACCGTTGCACACGAGGGCCGGCATGCTTATCACTACGATGCAAGGCAAGGATATATTAAAAATCCCGATAAAAATTATTCGGAAAACAAATCGGCAATCGATAAATCATACAACGAAAATGTTTATGCGGAAGCATCGGCTGATGATCCGCTGACGGGAACAAGCAAATATTATAACATTCCCTGCGAGCAGGACACGAATTCATTTGCAAAAAGCGTTTTGGAAAGCGATTATTTTAAAGATGCATACGGCGACGATGTGAATTATCAAAACCATATCGCAAGCCAAAATTTTGCGCAGCGGCAAATGGAAGATTGGGCTTATCAAGACGATGCAATCAATAATCTGCTCGAAAAAAATCCCGAAATTGCAAAGCAGCATGAGGCAAATGTGAGAAACGGCGAAGATCCGCAGAAATCACTTGAAAGTTTGTTTGGCGGCAAGGATAATTTAAACTCAAATATTTACCGTGAAACTCAGGCAATGAAGGCCGAGTATCCGCCAAAGGAATATGCCGCCGATTATATTGACGGCGTTTCAAACAAGCACAATAACATGGAGCCGGCTCCCACCGCGGCTCAGTATAATACCCATATAATGGATGATAAAAGCCCCAAGCCCGAGAATTATTCAACCGTTTCGGATGAAAACAGAAACGGTGTCAATAATGTGAACGAAAGCTCAAATGCTGCCGTTCAAAATCGCGAAAACGATTTACAGGCCGGAAACGCAATGCGCACCCATGCAGATGCCGATAAGGCACTTACCGACAGCGGAAAATATAAGTATTCGGTGGAAACCGTGCCGTCATCAAGCATAGACACAAGCACGGCAATGGGAATGGATAATCCGAATTTTTGGAATCATCATGCCAACGATAAAGAGTCATATATGCAGTTGGCGGAAAAATTGCCTCAGGTGCAAAGTGAGTTTGACAGCGGCAAAACATATGATGAAATCAGCAGTAATCCCGAATTGCATGATTGCGTTAACGCATATTATGCACCCGATAAAATGATTTGCGCCGAGGAAAAAGACGGCAAATATGAATTTGTGGATGACGGGCGCCACAGGCTCGCGGCAGCACAGGAACTGGGCTATGATGTTCCGGTTCAAAATGTAAGCAAGCCGTGTATGGAAAACGCCAACTCGGATTTTGAAAGGCAGAGCGAACAGAGCCGAATTTCACAGCCCGATTATTCTGCCGAGCAAGATGCGCAAGCAAATAATATTCTTTCCGAGCGCGAAAATTATTTAAATCTCGATCAGCCGTATAACTATGTTGACAGCGATGGGTATGAACCGGCAAAGGTTCTCGGCGGCAGCGGAAACAATTATGAAAGCAAGCAGGCTCAAACCGAAAAGGATTATTATGAAAGCTGTGTAAATCCTCCCGCTTCAAACGAACCAAACAGCCCCGAAAACGCAGAAATGCCGCAAAATGATAACGGCGATGAAAAAAGCAGTTATTTGAGCGGATATGAAACTTCTCAGGCTTTGGATAATCCGAATCATTATACGGATTCCGAAAACGAAAATAACGGCGGTGAAATCGAATCCGAGTCCGATAAATTAAACGCTCAAAAACAGGTCGGTGATTACGAGCCGTCACAAGAGCAGGAACAGCCCGAAACGCTTGATACG
>ULRX01019524.1_pt1 | contig 44880 bp, 45 predicted proteins | sample 1955871 | NCBI WGS metagenome assembly ULRX01 (sample SAMEA4835695, study PRJEB28245) | human gut metagenome | biome: gut microbiome; material: fecal sample | place: Denmark | collected 2008 | reverse complement strand
TCAGGTGTATCTTTGTATAATAGCTTGATTTCAAAAGGATTCCCCCTTTGTCTTATTGTTTATATTTGCTCTCGAAAATTTAGAAAGCAACCACTAAAATCTTAGAAGATGGACAGAAATTGGAATCTGTAAATGGCGCAGCACTTCAAAATGATAAGAACGCCTTAGTAGAGTTTCCAAAAGCTGATAAGGAGGCTGAACAAAAAGAATCTTATAATTAACCCAGAGTGATTGCTGGTAGTACATGAGCACTCCATAAAATTAAATTATATGTTGAATAATATAGACATCAAGAAACTCAATGATACTGGAGGCAAATGCAAAGGTTTACCCTCGTTCCCTAGTATCCTAAAATTGGGTAGTACATACTTAATTCTAAGTGTTGCTGGCTTTGGCCTTTGTTGCCTTCATCATAGGTACAAGAAGCAAATTGAACTAGATGAGGAGGTTTACGCGAACAATGCGGCACTTCCAATCAAGTTGAAACTTAATAATGTTCATATAAATAGTCTAATAAATAAAAGTAAATTACAAAAATGAGATTAATACCTGATTCAAACAACATTGCTCGAATCATCGAGATACCGGGAGTTAAGAAGACAACCGAATACCTTTTTATAGGGACAGGTTTCGCATTGGTTGCTTTAGGTTCTGTTTGTTATCTTATAACGGCGATTAAATCCCACGGTAGGATAAAGGAGCAGAATGATGTATTCGCAAACAAGCAGAGGGAGATTGAAATTGCTTCTTTATGTAAAATGCAGGAGAACGAACAATTTCACATTCATCGTATGCAGGAAGAGCGTAAGCGGATGTCAACAGGTACAAACTGGCAGAATATAAAGAGCGATAACTGTATAAAACGGAATAGGGGAAGCCTAGAGGTAGTAACAGATTTAAGATATTCTTGGAGAATCTTTCAACTAACGACCGGAGGTTTCCACTTACCGAAGAAGGTCCGGGTTGTGAGCCGAATTAATAAGATTAGAACTACTTTTAAAAGGAATCAGTTATGAACTATACAACAACAATCGCATCAGTACTTGGCATAACAGCCGCAGGTTTTATTAGTGTATGGGTCTGTGACCGATTTGTCAAGAGACGTAAGCAGACAAAAAAGATGTCTATCGTATTTGATGATGTGGTGAATGATATGGAAACAGCTATACTGTTACAAACGGCTATTTCTCAAAAACGTACGAGAACTAGGATTACGTCCGGTATGATCAGAAAATGGAATATGATGGCTAAAAAGGGAACGTCCCATAAACAGATTGCCGCCGAGTATGGTGTATCATTGGTTAGTGTAGACAGGTATTTGGCCAGGTCAGGTAGAAAGAAGACCGCCAAAACCAATAAGGCCTATTCCACAGTCCAGATGATTAACAGTGAAGTTAAAAATAACAGATTATTAATTAATAAACATGAGTTATGAGTAATAAAGTAAAGGCAATGTCCCACTCTATAATCGATGTAGGAGGTAAAGTTGGACTAGGGGGAGTTAGTGGACGCTACAAAGGTGCTGCTTCAACTCTTTGGAAAATTGGTGGTTGTCTTGTTATTGGTATAGGTGTAATTGGAATATACGCTTTACCCGAAATTAAGAAAAAGCTTGGACAGGTTAAGATTGACGAAGAGAAAAAGAAAAACGAACTTGAAAATGACAAGGCAAGGGAAGCGAGCAGACTTAAAATGGAAGAAAAAGATCATCAGTGTGATCTGGATATCAAAAAAGCGAAGGAGATCAGTCAGGTAAAGACTGATGAGATATCTAGGGTTATTACGATTCGTCAGGATTTTGGTCTTATGGGAAAAAAAACGGTTGGCGAACAAACGATAGATAAAGAACCTGCTCTTGGTGAGTGGTTACAATGGTTCGATACTCAGTTCCCCATGCCGGGTTACTCCGCTATTCCTCACATCAGCACTATTCTGAACGGTTGTCCTAGTGGCTTCAGGCCTGCCATGCTTCTACATCTGCTTGGAACTTATGGTGCACTCTGTTTCTCGAATGTGCGTGCGCAATATATGGACGGACGGTCTCATTCTCCCAGTTTGCAGGTTGTGATTGTAGGAGCGCAGGGTTCGGGAAAGAGTATCTTTAAAAATGTGTATGAACAGGATCTCTTTCATCGAGTGGTTATGGAGGACCGAGAGAAGGCCAGGAGTAACAAGCCTGACCAGATTATCCAAACGATAGGCAGCGAGATCTCAAAAGCAAGATTATTGGAGCTTGTAGCTGGTAATCATGATGTATACTTCTATTCGATGGAGACGGAGATCGATACCGTACGTCAATCTTTCACCAAAGGTGGCGGACTTTCCAGTGACTTGTTACGTAAAGCATTCTCCAACGAGAGTATTTCTTTGGACAACAAGCATACCCGTAATGAATGTCGCGGTACATTTCTCGTGTATTTCAATTACACCTTCACCGGGACTCCCAAGGCTGTCAGACGTTTCTTTAAAGAGGAGGAGTATGAAGATGGAACCGCCTCACGTGTTTGTTTTTGTGCAATTCCCGAACTGGGTCATTCAATTCCGGAGTTTGACTTACCGGAGGGTGAAGAACTGGAGAAAATGCGTGACCGGATTGACAAGTGGCGTGAACAGTATTGCTTCAGAAGAACAAAAGAGGGTATTGATATTCCTGCCAACGAACACCGGACAGATCTCTCTTATGTATTCGGTACTCTGAAGCATTGGATCGAGAAACAGAAGGAGATGGGTGACGAGACAAGAAAAGAAGTTTCCCTTCGCATGGCCACTGTCGCCTTCCATGGTGCCATAGTGCTGCATATGCTCGCCGGTGAACCCGGGAAAGACGTTCCGAAGACATGTAGGGCGATTTGTAAGTTGACCGAATATCTTGCCAACCACTGCATGGAACGTTTTCTCTGCCAGTATTACAAGGGAGTGTACCCGAAGATGGGTATGCCAACCGAATCACGGCCGGGACGAAGATTAACAGACGAGGAAATTGACTGCTGGTATCCTTTGTGGAAAACTCTCGATGAAAATGGTAATCAGCTGGGTTATGGAAGGATAGCCAAACTGATTGGAGTGAGTAAGAATGATGTGAGAAATGCTTTTAGAAAGTATGAGAGAGAAATCGGATTAAGTTAATACGGATAAGGAGGACATAACCGAATGGTGTTCTCCTTTTTTCTTTTTTAGGGGTGTAAATGCTGTTTCATAGGGGTGTAAATGCTGAATGTATGAGTATTTTATTAATTCAGCATATTATAACGAATTGCATTGTACATCAATTACTTATAAATGAAAAGACTATCTATCTTTATAGGGTGTAAAACGCTACACCCTAAATATGATAATGGACGTGATGACAATAACTCATACGCTCTTAATCTAGTAGTCAAAATAGAGTTTGTCTTTTGTCGAGTAAAGTCTTCTTAATCTGATTTCCACACTAGTGTAGTTCAATAATAAACTTATATATCTTTACTTGTTTCGAAACAGCACTAAAGGTCCTTGCTCAGGTGTATATTAAGGTGTACTAACCGATTTTTAGTATATTATCAATGGCACTTTGAAAACACCTAAGATAACTATCGAAACTAATTTCTCCCGATACTCACTGAGGTTCCATTTTCATCAACTCCCTTTTGTATTATGAGCAACCGGGCTCTGCATTGAATGGTTGTTAAGAACTGATCTGTCCAGCCCACCTATGGCTTATTTACGAAAAGTATGGAAATCCGGACAGGTTATTGAAACAGATACCGGTGGACGCTATACAGGAGGGGAATGCGCAATATGAAATATTTGTAGAAACAACAGAAAACCAATTCGGGAGATATCTTTTTAATCGTCCGAATACTAGTATGAATAATTATATAAAATTAAAAGAAAATTATGAATAAAAACAATAAAAAACAGCCGTTCGAAAAAGAGATCGACGGCAGAAAAATGAGATATTGTGGAATATATAATATCTGGGTAAACCGTGAAGGTACATATGCCTATAGGGAATATAAAGACCCAGCCTGGAACCATGCCTTGCAAATCCATACCCGCCCGGACGGAAGTAAATATCTGGATACGAAAAGCCATGGAGAAATACCTCTTGATGAAGCTGTAGCCATCTGTTTCAGTCCTATGCCCCGGGATGGCAGGAAATATGTACCGGTTCATAAGGATAATAATCCGGGCAATTGTCATGCCTTGAATCTTACATGGAAACAGGTCCCGAAGTATTCTCCGCTCGACAAGGAAAGAAAGCTGGATAACGGACTGGTGGTACGGTCGGATGGTACCATACTTGATAAAAGGAAAAAACTGTTTGTAGTCACGGTAATCGGTGACAGCGATACGGATCGGCTGGTTTCTGTGGATCCTTACGTATGCTATTATCGTAAGAACCGTTATGGTTCTATTGACGAGAGACGTGCGCGTGTTGATGCTCTTATGGCGGAAGCGGAATTTGTAGCCGGTGATAACTCTCTGATGAGCAGGCCGCGGGTACTGCATAAGGATCAGGATTACCTGAATTACAACTCCATCAATCTTGAATGGGCGGAAGAGGACAGTCCGGAGTATCAGGCTTATATGTGGCAGAAAAAGGAAGATATGGACCGGTTGACCATTCAGGAGAATCCGAATCATCCCAATCCCTTAATGAAACCTCTACATTAATGCCAGTTATAAAAAACATGTCTTATGGATGAGAAGACAACTATTTTCCGGAGAGCCGTGAAAAATATGATTCTGTTGGACTGTCGGGAATTATAAACTGGCTATTAGCTGATATGACAAGATTAGTCGGTCGTAGGACTGGAACTGTGTATCAAGTATTAAATAAATTATTAACGATGAACTTTTAAAAAATAACCAGTATGGCACTGAATAAAAGTACAGGGAATATGTATGCTTTCGTTTCACATACATATAACCCGTTGAAAGGTGAATGTGAACACTCCTGTGCGTATTGTTTTATGAGACGTAAACTTCTCCTGCCTCCCTTGCGTCTGGAGCTGAAGGAACTGAAAGTGAATCTGGGTGAAGGCAACTTTATCTTTGTAGGCAGCAGTACGGATGAATGGGCAGCTAATGTCCCGTCAGAATGTGTTCACCCCAGCAGGAGAATATTGGTCGTAACTCACGATACGACATTGCTCTCCCCGAGCCGATAGCAAATGAGCTAAGGATGTTGAAAGCAAAATTGGAGAAATCTACCAAATTGAGGTTAAGGCGTATGCTTTGTGTTGGATGAGATAGATATGTGACGGATTTTTTATACTGAAAAAAGAAATCTTAGGAAAGTTCAGTGAATCGGAAATCTGTTGTATGGAAAGCTTTGGGAGTATAAAAAACAAGAATTAGTTATTAAAATAAGGTAAAGCAACAAGTTATTTCGATTATTGTATGTTCTGTAGTGAAGAAATAATGAAATGTGAATTATGGAGAGTGATTATTGTTAAATTCAGATAAAACGTTTTATTCAGATCATTCAATATCTATAAGTTTACGTTTGATTATAATTTATTTAGAGAAATAATTTTGTATGGCAACAGTAAAAGTAAAATTCCGTGCATCTTCCGTTGCTACGAAAGAAGGTACACTTTTCTATCAAGTGATTCATAAACGTATAGTAAGACAAATACATACCGGATACAAGTTGTTTCCTGCAGAATGGGATGCGATACATTCGGAGATTATTCTACCTTCAGCAACCAGTGAAAGTCGAAGAGATTACTTGCTTTCTTTGAAGAATTCTCTGATGGAGGATAGTATAAGACTGAAGAATATTATTACTCGTTTTGAACGTTCAGGCATTGCTTATACTTCGGATAGTCTGGTGGAGCTTTATTGTGCATCCACAGAGAATAATGGTTTTGTATCCTTTACTCTAAATCTTATCAAAGAGTTAAATCAAGTCGGGAAACACCGTACTGCTGAAACTTATATGACTACATTAAACAGCTTCATACGTTTCCGTAAAGGGAAAGATGTCCTGTTGGAAGAAGTTGATTCCAGTTTGATGATGAAATATGAGAGCTTTTTAAAATCTACTGGTATTTGTCCGAATACCACCTCTTATTATATGCGGAATCTTCGGGCTATTTATAATCGTGCTGTGGAGAAGGACTTGACGGTTCAGCGAAGTCCTTTTAAATATGTATATACAGGGATAGACAAGACGGTTAAACGTGCTATTCCGTTAGAGGAGATTCGCCGTTTGAGGGAGCTTGATTTAACAAAGAGTCCTTCTCTGGCTTATGCAAGGGATATATTTATGTTTTCTTTTTACACGCGTGGTATGTCATTCATTGATATGGCTTTTTTGAGAAAGAAAGACTTGCAGAATGGTATTTTGTCTTATCGCCGACAGAAGACAGGGCAACAGTTGTTCATCAAATGGGAGAAGCCAATGCAAGAAATAATTAACAAGTATGATACTCAGGGGAGCCCTTACCTACTACCTATTATACGAGATATGGAAGTGGACGGAAGGAAACAGTATAAAAAAACTGCCCATTTGGTGAATCTAAAACTGAAGAGACTTGGGATGCAGTTAGGATTATCCATACCTTTAACTACATATGTTGCCCGCCACGCCTGGGCTAGTATTGCCAAAAGTAAAAATATCTCCTTGTCTGTTATCAGTGAAGCTATGGGACATGACTCGGAGAACACTACTCGCATTTATCTAGCCTCATTGGATGCTTCTTTGGTAGACAAGGCGAACAGTCTTATTCTTAAGTCATTGTAGAGATGAGATAATCTACAATATAGCCATGAAACTGTAAATCGGCAATATGTATCAAAGGATATGTATGGTTTACTGTTATTTCTTTTGCATATTAAAACTTTCCTAAAGCAAGGGTATAACAAAGTAAAACGGGAATTCGGAACGGTTTAATAGTCATTATATATCATTCTTAATTCTATAATGATATCGCACTGGCTATTAAAGAGAAACTACAAGAAGGGATAATATTGATATAAGCTAAATATGTTTAGCAAAATATAGTTCTCTCTATAAGATAAATAAAAAGATGTAACATTTAATTCAACGGTTTAAATATCAGACAGTTATAATCATTATATAATTGATAATGATTAAACATCTGTTAAGTAAATCCTTCTCTAGAAGAAGCAATTACCCCAAATTATATATGTTTTATGCTATTATTTCCAATAAATTACGTACCTTTGTGCCCGTTGGTATTTCTCTTATAGAGAGAAATAAAAAGTAAGGTTGTAAATAGACCTTGAATGCATCTTGTATGGTGAAGATGAAAAAGTTTAATAATAGTGGGGAGAGATCTCTAACTTTTGTGAAATATGATGATAACTACTTGATATATAACGTTGTATGTAATCAGGTAGGATTAGAACTATTGGCTTGAGGTTTTATGGCGCTCCTGAAAGATGAACAACGGATGCATTGGTATGTAATGCGTGACCTCAAACGTCCCAATGCTAAATTGCCTGCTTATAAGCAGCTCAGTGATGAACATCTAGAAGTATTTACTCCTATGCAATGGCGGTTAAAGTTGAAAAATGGCAAACGAATTCGTGAAGAAGTACCGTTTATGCAGGACCTGCTTTTTATCCACGATACAAGAGAAGTTCTAGATCTGTTTGTTCGTAAAATACCGACCCTTCAATATCGTTACCAGAAAGGTGGCGGTTATTGTCAGCCTATGATGGTTGCCGATTTGGATATGGAGCGTTTTATACGTGCTGTCCGAGGTTCGGAAAATCCTAAATATTATTTACCTGAAGAGATAAGCGATACAATGTATGGTCGTATGATCCGTATTATTGGAGGTCCTTTTGAAGGTTATGAAGGCCGTCTGCTTACTACCCGTGGCTCTAAAGTCAAACGTCTTCTTGTAGAACTGCCTAATTTCTTTTCGGTGGGTGTAGAAGTAAATCCTGATTTGATAGAAATAATATAATTATGTACGATTATATACTATTATTCTAGTTGTTTATAATCAGCGTAGTAAGAATATATGATAATTAATTGGGGGATTTAAATTATGAAACACGCATTTGACCGTTTTATTCATTATTTACAGAAAAACTACTTTAGTTATTGGGTTGTATTGGGAATCGATACATTCATAGCTTTACTGTGTACTTGGGTGTCATTTATTGGCATTCATTATATTACGGAAACTTCCAAAGAAATAGTTTCGCTTTTCCATATCTTGGCGGTTTCAGTTATATCGAGTGTTTTGGGGGCTACTCTATTTCATACTTATCGTAATACGATCCGTTTTTCCCAGTTGAAGGAATTATGGAGGTTGGCGGGAAGTGTGCTCATAAAGGCTGTCTGCATAGCCATTGTCATTTGGTTTCTTCTGCCACAGACGGGATTACATAACAGTCAGAAAATAATTTTTGTACTGTTTGACGCTATGCTTACTTTTATTGTTATGGTTGGGTTTCGTATGCAATTGATTATTGTTTATGAATTCTTGCTGAATGTACTGAATAAAAAGAATATGCGTATTCTGATTTATGGTATTGATGATAAGAGTGTGGCATTGAAAGTCCGGTTACTAAACAGTTCTCATTATAAAGTTGTAGGCTTTTGTATTTATGGAACAGGTAATTCTATTCGGCGTGTGGCTGATCTTCCTGTTTATTCTTTTAAAGATGAAGATTGCTTCAATAAACTGATTCGTAAGAAATGTATCGGAGGCATCTTGTTTGCCCGCTATGAGAATACCCGTGAAGAGGAAGGACGTTTGCTTCAGTATTGTAAAAGAAACGGGTTGAAAACATTGATAGCTCCGAGTATTAGTGAGGCTGACGAAAACGGAAGTTTCCACCAGTGGGTACGTCCTATCAAGATTGAGGATTTGCTGGGTCGCTCAGAAATTCATATTAATATGGAGGAGGTGATGACTGAGTTTTGTGGCAAGGTTGTGTTGGTGACAGGAGCTGCCGGTAGTATTGGTAGCGAGCTTTGCCGGCAATTGGCTCAGATGAATATCAAGAAACTGATCATGTTTGACTCTGCCGAGTCACCTCTGCATAATGTCCGTCTGGAATTTGAGAAGAATTATCCCGGTCTTGATTTTGTTCCTGTCATTGGAGATGTCCGCGTGAAAGAGCGTCTTCGTATGGTGTTCGATATCTATCACCCTCAGGTAATCTTCCATGCTGCTGCTTATAAGCATGTTCCGTTAATGGAGGAAAATCCCTGTGAAGCTGTGCTGGTCAATGTGGTCGGTTCGCGTCAGGTTGCTGATATGGCTGTAGAATACGGAGCTGAGAAAATGATCATGGTTTCTACCGATAAGGCGGTGAATCCGACCAATGTAATGGGATGCTCGAAACGTCTGGCAGAAATCTATGTACAGAGTCTGGGATGTGCTATTCGTGAGGGAAAAGTGAAAGGTCATACCAAATTTATCACTACCCGCTTTGGAAATGTCTTGGGTAGTAACGGCTCTGTAATTCCCCGTTTTAAGGAACAAATCGAGAATGGTGGTCCTGTCACAGTGACTCATCCCGATATCATCCGTTTCTTTATGACTATTCCCGAAGCTTGTCGGCTGGTAATGGAGGCCGCTACTATGGGTGAGGGTAATGAGATTTTTGTCTTTGAGATGGGCAAGGCTGTGAAGATTGTTGATTTGGCTACCCGTATGATCGAACTTGCCGGTTATCGTCTGGGTGAAGATATTGAAATAGAGTTTACGGGATTACGTCCGGGTGAGAAACTTTATGAGGAAGTCCTGAGTGATAAGGAGAATACGATTCCTACTGAAAATAAGAAAATTATGATAGCTAAGGTACGTCATTATGAATATGCTGATATTCTTGACACTTATGCGGAGTTTGAGAAGTTATCCCGTACGGTAAAGATCATGGATACAGTGAGGTTAATGAAGAAAGTGGTACCTGAATTTAAATCCAAGAATTCACCGAGGTTTGAGGTCCTAGATAAATAACCGGATAATCTATAATACCACTAACATAAATCAACACAGGACTTCTCAGGCAGGGAGATTGAGGGGACAGGAATACTATATCAATAAAGATATAACAACTACGCCAAGCGAAAAAATGATATATATACAGCGACGCATGGAAGCTGAACGGCAGGTGCGTACGGATGTGGAGATGACTCCTTTGAAGGAGGAGATTGAAGCAGTGTTCAATCCTCGCAACATCGATGATGATTGTGACAAGATTTCCGGCTTGCTCTACCCATATGAGGTTCAGATCGGGGATTTATTGGATAAAGGGAAGTATCATGAGGCTTTCACTCTGTTCTATGAAATCCTTGAAAGTCTGTCGTACCATTTTGTTAGGGATGAACATTATTGCCACTTTGATGATATGTACAGTCCTGGCTACACCTGTGGAGATATGCTTGATGCTATCGTCAAAAAGCTTAAAGACGGAGTTGTGGCGGAATCAGACCTAAAATATCTGTCGGAAGCGATGGATAAGGTTTCACGAATGGAGGCATACGAAGATTACGGTTCTCCTTTTGTCATCTCGGACTGGAACCGCTTTTTACGGGAATCTTCTGCCGATAATTCCACAACAAAAAGTAGAAAGAAAAAGTAAAAAGAAGCAGATATGAGAAACTTTGAAGATTTACAGATAGCCGTAGCAGGTACGGGTTATGTCGGTTTGAGTATTGCAACCTTGTTGTCACAGCACCACAAGGTGACTGCCGTTGACGTGATTCCTGAAAAGGTAGAAAAGATCAATAACCGTATATCTCCGATTCAGGATGAATATATTGAGAAGTACTTTGCAGAGAAGGATTTGAATCTCACTGCCACTCTTGACGGTGCATCAGCTTATAAGGATGCAGATTTTGTCGTGATTGCTGCCCCTACCAATTATGATCCGGTAAAGAATTATTTTGATACTCATCATATTGAAGATGTAATAGATCTTGTGCTTTCTGTCAATCCGGAGGCAACAATGGTCATCAAGTCAACTATCCCTGTCGGTTACTGCCGCTCCCTCTATGTAAAGTATGCACAGAAGTTCGTACAGCTGGGAACGCTCCCTGACGGCAAGCGCCGTGAATTCCGTCTGCTCTTCTCACCGGAGTTTCTTCGTGAGAGTAAGGCACTTGAAGATAACCTGTACCCGAGCCGAATTATTGTTGGCTACCCCAAAATGATGTCAGAGGAGTGGGAGAAAGAAAACGAGGCAATCCGTCAGATTCAAGGTAATCACATGAAGGAGTCTGCTGATATTTTCGCAAAGCTTCTCCAGGAAGGAGCAATTAAGGAAGATATTCCTACCCTTTTTATGGGTTTGAAAGAAGCGGAAGCTGTCAAACTATTCGCCAACACCTATCTTGCTCTTCGGGTATCTTACTTTAATGAGCTTGATACCTACGCAGAGGTCAAGGGCTTGGACAGCGAAGCCATCATTAAGGGCGTAGGCCTTGATCCACGTATTGGTACATATTATAATAATCCATCTTTCGGTTATGGCGGTTACTGTCTGCCAAAAGATACGAAACAACTGCTAGCTAATTATCAGGATGTGCCCCAGAACATGATGAGTGCTATTGTTGAATCAAATCGTACTCGAAAGGATTACATTGCAGATGCAGTACTTCGTAAAGCTGGATGGTATGCCTACAGTACCAACAATCAGTATGACGGTAAGAAAGAGCTTGTAACCATTGGCATCTTCCGCCTCACGATGAAGAGCAATTCGGACAACTTCCGTCAGAGTGCTATCCAAGGTATTATGAAACGTGTAAAGGCCAAGGGAGCTAACGTCATTATCTATGAGCCAACATTGGCAGATGGTGAGATATTCTTCGGTAGCCATGTGGTGAATGACCTTAAGAAGTTCAAGGCAGAGAGCAATGCGATTATCGCTAATCGTTTTGATAATTGCTTGAAGGACGTAGAGGAGAAGATTTATACCCGTGACATATTTAGGCGTGATTAGTTAAAACGTCTGAAGACGAAAAACTCACGTCATCTAAAATATTTTTTTATTACGATGATTAATCAAAAAAAGATCATAATTAGAATAATGAGTGGTTTTATTCTTCTAATATACTGATTTTTAAGGAAATTAAGAAATAAGTAAACGAGATAATTGATTGAATAATAACATTTTAACTAACTGAATCAAGCAATGATTTCAACTGCTGATTCGCATTATTTATATATTAACAAATTCGCTTGTCAACGTACGAGATGCTTTTACATAGTCGTAGCAGCAAAAAATTAAATCATTCGATGGTAGACACTTCAGCAAATAATAAGCGAATAACCAAAAACACTATATTCTTGTATATAAGGATGTTTTTTGTACTCATAATCAATCTTTATACTTCTAGAGTATTGTTGAATGCTCTTGGTGTAGAGGATTATGGCATATATAATGTGGTGGCTGGATTTGTAGCGTTGTTCGGTTTTCTTAATGCTACGCTATCGTCTAGTGTTCAGAGGTTTTATAATTATGAAGGAACAAAGAATGGTTGTGAGGGTTTTCAAAATGTGTATATAACATCGTTGCTTACACATATTATTATTGCAGTAGCAGCATTTGGCCTATTGGAAACATTTGGATTGTGGTATATAAATAAAGTCATGGTAATGCCGTCTGATAGACTTTTCGCTGCCAGTATTTTATTTCAGATGTCATCACTCTCAATGATACTCATGACAATTCAAATACCCTTTGTCGGAGCCATTATGGCAAAGGAAAGAATGGATTTCTATGCAATAGTAAGCATTTTCGATGTTATCTTTAGATTCATCATTGCATTAATTATCTCTTTGACTGATTACGATAGCTTGTTTATTTATGGTATTCTCTTGTTCGGAGTTTCATTGGTAAATTTCTCCCTCTATGTAGGATATTGCAAGACAAAGTTCCAAGAAATGAAGCTGCGCAGGTACTTTGATAAGCAGGTTTTTCGATCTATGATGTCTTTTTCAGGATGGAATCTTGTTGGTACATTGGTATTTATGCTGAAAGGTCAAGGAATCAATATGCTTTTAAATATTTTCTTTGGCCCAGTAATAAATGCTGCTAGAGGAGTTGCTTATCAGGTAAATGGAGCTATCAGTAGTTTTACAAGCAATATATTTGTAGCCTTTGGACCACAAGTAGTAAAGTCTTATGCCGATGGTAATATAACTCGAATAAAACAGATGATGTTCACAGAGTCAAAGATATGTTTTTCTTTGATTGCAATTATCATCGTTCCTGTTGTACTTGAAATCGATTATCTCTTGTATTTATGGTTAGGTGATGCTGTTCCTGAACATACAAATATCTTTGCTATTTTGGTGTTAATTGATTCGTTGATTTGTACGTTAAATACACCCTGCACCCAAATAGTTCAAGCCACCGGTAAAATTAAATTTTATCAGATAGGTAGTTCAATAGTAAATCTTATGTTGTTGCCTCTTGCTTGGATTTTCCTCATGTTGGGGTTTTCTGCAGAGTGTGCTTTTATTGTCACGATTTTCGTTTCGTGTGTAAATCAAGTAGTATGTCTGTATTTTGCTAATAAGCAGATAGCCTTTGGTATATTGTGCTATTTAAAGGAGATTGTTGTAAAGTGTTCCGCATTCATACTCTTTTTGCCGATCTTACCAGTAATAGTTCACATGGCCTTTTCTGTAGGTTTTTTTAAGTTGATTATGGTAGGTCTTGCTTCTGTCATATCAGGACTTGCACTGACCTATGGAATCATGTTTGGACAAGACGAAAGAATAGCTGTAAGAAATTTAGTAAAAGCAAAAATCGGATAATATATGCCAAAAGTAAGTGTAATTATTCCAGTTTATGGGGTGGAGAAATACATAGAGCGTTGTACTGTCAGTCTTTTTGAGCAGACACTTGACGATATGGAGTTCATTTTTGTGGATGATTGTACCCCAGATCGCTCCATGGAGATATTAGGATGCGTAATTGAAAAATATCGACTTCGCTTCGCGGAGAAAAATTATATTGTACGAACTGAGAGAATGCCGACGAACAGCGGCTTGCCCGCTGTTCGTCGGCATGGAATACAGTTGGCTACCGGTGATTATATCATTCATTGTGATAGCGATGATTGGGTGGATATTGATATGTATCGTATCATGTACAAAGAGGCAATTACAACAAACTCTGATTTCGTAATATGTGATTATATTGTAAGCGATGGAGATACAGATATTTCTATAGTTCAAGGATGTCATTCGAGAACAAAGGAGGAATTAATGCATAACACTCTATTCCAAAGAGACCCGTGGTCTCTTTGTAATAAGCTATTCAAAAGATCAGCTTATTACAATATTTTCTATCCTCAAGGAGCAATGGGAGAAGATATGCTGACAACTCTTCAATTGTTAATCAACTGCAAGAGTTTTAGTTATATACCTAAAGGACTTTATTATTATTATACCAACTTTAATTCGATATCTAAGGCAAAAGGTGTTGAATCTACATTATATCGTTTTAATCAAGCAAAAGATAATGTTGATAACCTTTTACGGATCTTCAAAGAAAGAAATCTTGCTAATAGCTATCAAATGGAGTTAAACTATGTACAATATACAGTTTTGAGATTATTGCAGCCAACACTTAGAGATCCAAGATGTTATTCTCTTTGGAAAGAAACTTATCGTGGTATATGGAAACGTTTTCTACTTAATCCGAATGTGAATATGAAAGATAAGCTTAAGTTTGTTTTATCATCCATAAAACTATATCCTTATGCTTAAGTTACTAAACAGAACAGAACTGTTATTAGGTATTTATATTGCACTATATGTAGCAATCCCAGCAAATGGAATAGATGCAATTTTTGGTTTTAATATTCAAGTGATATTTTTGGGTCTCACTTTGTTATCTTATCTATCAAAACCATTGCGACCAAACATTTTTGATAGACTAACAGGAAAATATGTAGGGGTACAGTTACTGTTTGCGTTTTTTTTCGTGCTATCATCGACACTTTTTTCCAATGTAAATTACTACGGTACATTTATGAATTTTGCACAATTTTCAGTGCTGATGTTTTTAATGGGACAGGTGATTAATGAGTACAACTTCAGATATTTTTTGCAGTTCTTCGTTTTCGGCTGTATGTTCAATTCAATTCTTGCTTTAGGCGGAGGATATATAGGAATTCAAACAATCATATTTATTGGCACTGAAGAGAACCGATTACAGGTTATTGGTAGAGATAGTAACGAATTAGCAATGATTCATAATATTTCAACAGTCATAGCTCTGTTTTTCATTCGTGAAAAAGAAAGATCTATAACCAATATTTTGGCAATAGTCTTAACTCTTTTGATAGTATTAACAACAGGCTCTAGAACCGGATTGGTTACATGCATCGCTTTAATTATTATAAATTTTATAATCTCGTCTAGTGGATTAAAACAAAGAATGCTTCTGCTGCTTGGTTCTGGAATTTTGCTGGTCGGAATTTATTATTATGCAATTTATTATATGGATGATTCTTTGTTGGAAAGATATATGAATATCGGAGAAGAATTGGAAGAAGGAACTATGGCAAATAGAACAATAATTTGGTCTTATATTATTAGGGCCTTTGAAAATTCGTCTCCAATTGAGCAAGTTCTAGGACATGGTTGGAATACAACGCCATTGTTTACTTTTAATGGATATGATGCGCACAATGTTTTCTTAAAGATGGCGATTGAGTTTGGCATTATAGGTGTTATTATTGTAATTCTATACTTATTGTTCTTTTTCAAAAACGCATTCATCAGAAGAACTTCCTCATATGGATTTTTGATAGGTGGGGTTATATTTTGTGTCACAATATCATTTATGACACTCTCGTGGATTTATAATATTATTATTTGGATTGTTTTTCTATTAATGCATAAAGTAATTCAATACACAAAATGAAAGTATTCTTCTTTATTCATCATTTAGGCAACGGAGGAGCTGAACGGGTAACATCTGTATTAGCTAATGAGTTGGCAAATAGGGGGCTTGATATAACGATTGGACTATATGGCTACAATAAAAATGAATATGATTTAAATCCCAATGTAACTATTAATATTATTAAACAACCTACTGGACTGTCGAGACGAGTTAAAAAGTATCTCAATTTGCGTAAATATGTAAGGGATTTACACCCTGACATAATTATTGCAGTTATGCCATATAATTTTGTGGCTATGAAAATTGCTACACTAGGAATGTGCATCCCATTAATTGTATCAGATCACGCCAATTTCACGTGGAATGCAAATCGAGTTCTAAAATTAATTCGTTACTATGGATACAAGTTTGCAGATAGGGTTACCGTTCTATCTCATAATGATGAGATTTTTATGACTAATCGTCTGCATAATATGAAGGTGATGTATAATCCCCTATCATTTCCAAGGCTTTTCGAACCTACACAAAGAAAAAAAAATATTTTGGCTTGTGGTAGAATTTCAATTTGGAATGTCAAAGGTTTTGACCTCATAATAAAAATCTGGGGTAAACTAGCTGATAAGTATCCAGATTGGGAATTAGAGATTGCAGGTGATGGTTGTGAAGCTGATTTTGAATGTTTAAAAAAAATAACAAAGGAGTGTGGCATAGGAAACAGAACAAAATTCCTAGGCTTTTGTAAGAATATCAAGGATGTGATGGCTCATAGTTCAATTTTTGTTCTATCATCTCGTGCAGAAGGATTTCCGTGTAGTTTATTAGAAGCAATGTCGCAAGGATGTGCACCTGTTTCCTTTAGTATTCATAACATTATATCTGAGATAATTACTGACGGAAAGGATGGCTACATTGTAAATGATGGAGATCTACAGACATTTGAAGAAAAATTATCATTATTAATAGAACAAGAAGAACTACGTGAAATAATTAGTAAGAATGCGATTGAGTCTATGAAGCGTTTTGAAACGACTGTGATTGGAAATGAGTGGGAATCATTTTTGAACGAGGTAGTGAAAATATGAAGGTCCTATTAATCGGTCAATTACCCAAGGAAATAGGTGGAAACTACACTACAGGAGCCGCCAATGTTGTTTACGAATTGAGTAAACAGAGGGAAGATGGTGTGCTTTACTACATCTATGGAACCAATATTACAGATTCAGCTGCAATCAAAGCAAGTTCGTTTCAGTATCAGTATATTGGCTACAAGTTTCGTCCTTTCAGGATGCTTCTTGTAGCCTTGTGTCATCCTTTGGACATTTTCAGGCACATGATGCACTATTATACAGTGGATCATCAGAATGTATTTCGATATGCTTTTTATGAGGATAATATCCGAGAAGCTATAGAACGAGTACAACCAGATCTCATTCACGTAAACAGTATTGCAAATGTTTCCCCGGTAAGGTTTGCAATCGGTAAGAGTGAAATCCCTATACTTCTTACATGTCATGGTATATTCTATCGTGGCGACAAGAAAGATGTTGTAAACCGCGATCGAAATCTTGGTAATATAAATTTGGCTGATGCTTATTCGGGCTTAACTCAGGAATCTCTTAACGAGTACGAATCTATTCTTGGCATACCCAAAAATAGGATTGCTGTTATTCCAAATGGTGTTGACTGCAAGAAGTTTTATTATTCGTCCGAAGAACGTGCTAAGATTCGCAAAGAGTTTGACGTGAAGGATGGTTGTAAGGTGTTTATCACTGTTGCTTCTGTTCAAAAACGTAAGGGTCAGTTAGCGTTTTTGAAAATGCTTTCAATGTTGGACATCGATTTCCAGTATTGGATTGTCGGTAAAGGACCTGATGAGGAGGCAATCTTACAGTATGTAGAAGAAAACGGTCTTCAAGGAAAGGTGAGAATGTTAGGGTATAAGACAGCCAATGAGCTGTATAAATACTATTCGGCAGCAGATATCTATGCTCATCCAAGTTGGAAAGAAGGTCAGGCACTATCAGAATTAGAGGCTAATGCTACTGGGTTGAGAACTATAGTAAATAAAGTCATTGTTGGAACCATTGCCAGTGATGTTACATCTCCTGATTATTATATACTTGATTTTAAGCATGTAGATTCAGAAGAGTTGAAGAAATGGGTTCTTCAAGAACAAAGTGATAGAACTTCTCGCACAACGTTCGATTGGAGAATCATAGCAAATCAGTATGCAAAATTGTATCAAAAGATACTGAAGATCAAATGAAAATGACTCTATACAATATCATAACTATTGTCAGAAGAATGCGCACTCACTGGTACACTTTTCTTTTCAAGCGTATGCTCCACTCCTATGGTAGCGTTGGAGTAAATAACTTCTGCAAAGTAGCAAGAACTGTCAAGGTTGATGTGGGTTATCATTTAAACTCTAATGGATTGATTATCACAGGAACGGGGGGGGGTAAAAATTGGTGATTATTTCCATACTGGTTCCAATTGTAAGATAATGCTTGGTAGTCATGACTACGATCATGGAGAGGCTATTCCATACGGTTCGACTTATGTAGAAAGGTTCGTAGAAATAGATGATTTTGTGTGGTTGGGCTCAGATGTAACAGTCTCTGGTAACGTTAAGATTGGAGAAGGTGCCATTGTTGCTATTGGTTCCGTTGTTGTGAAAGATGTTCCTCCATACGCTATTGTAGGTGGTAATCCTGCCAAGGTTATCAAGTATCGTGACATTGAGCATTTTCGTAAACTGAAGCAAGAGAAGAAATTTCATTAATATGACATATTTAGAGGCCGTTGATCTGATAAGAGAGATTGAGTCGAAATATGACTTGATGAAGGTGACATACAAAGGTGTAGGTGTTTGGCCTTTGTTGAGGATTAATATTGTTGACGCAATCACGGGTAATAACGATACGATGAAGAGTAGTGGTAGCTCTGCCATCAAGCAGGTGTTGAGCACGCTTTTCTACTATAATCCTTTTAGCTATTTCAAGAAGCGCTCAGTATGGTTATTTGCCGGTTTTGAACGAAGAAAAGAGGTGTACGGAAAGAGACAGTTACGAGTATCTGGTTGTGTGACGAGTGCTCATCCTGAAACATTAGTCATTGAGAAACCAGGAAAGGATCAGAGTAGCTGCCCAAGAAGGGATATACCAGAGAAGGATATCGTATCAGAATCATGGCTTCTGCTGTTTGTGCACGCCATTGCAATACTGACAAAGTGGAAGAAGATTAGTTTGCTGAATGAAGTTATACTCCAGCAAGCACTTGCCGACAACCATATTCAGTTTGATTACAATAGCGCCATTCGCATATTGATTGTACAGAAAAATGTTTTTGACGTCTTGCTTGCAATCACTCATAAGCCGAAAAAAGTGATTATTGAGTGCCCTTACACTATTATGGGCTATGTGTGGTCATTGCATAAGAAGGGCATTCCTGTTATCGAACTGCAACATGGAGTTCTCAATGATAAGCATTATGCCTACAACTCTCTCTATTCTTCTCCTATTCTCTATCCGGATGAGATTTGCGTGTTTGGTCAGGAAGAGTATAAGTATCTGAATGGTCAGGATTGTAATTATTGCAAGAAGATACATAAGACTGGTTTGTTCTTTATGGAGTTGGCCAAACAGAGTTTTACGAACAATCCTTTCAAAGAGTTTCGAAGCAAGTACGAGAAAGTAATTCTTGTAGCAGGTCAGAGAGGCTATGAAGAAGCAATGGCTGAATACGTAAAGGAAGCAGCTAGAAAAACTTCAAACTGCCTATATGTCTATGTTCCACGAAACACAGATGCAGGTTTGGTGTTCGATCAGGACAACATCGTTTATCGTCCAGGAGTGAATATATACGAGTATATGATTTGGTGTGATGTACATTTGACCATCTCATCAACCACTTGTTTGGAATGTCAGTATTATCAGAAGCCGACCATCTTCTATAATTACGCAGATATGTCTGTGAACTATTATTATAAGGTGCTGAAACCTGAAAATGGAGTTGTTTATACCGGATCTGTTGATGAATATGAGACAGCTCTTGATATGGTACTAACAAAGCAGTTTGCCTATAAAGAGGTATTTGCAAGCGATACAGTTGAAAAGATAAAACTAATAATAGAAAAATAACAATATGAACATTGGGATCATCATACAGGCAAGAATGGGTTCTACCCGTTTTCCTGGCAAAATTTTGAAGCCTTTCTATGGAGGCAAGACTCTCCTTGAAACACTTTTGGACAACCTTCACAAAGTGGCAGATGCCAAGGTGATTGTCGCAACATCTGTCAACGAGAACAATGACGAACTGGAGGTATTTCTCAAGGAAAAGAGAGAACTCGTATTCCGTGGATCTGAGAATGATGTTCTTGATCGTTATATTAAGGCTGCTGAGGCAAATTGTGTAGATGGTATTGTCCGTATTTGTTCGGATAATCCTTTCATGGACTGGCATGGTGTAGCACAGCTTGTAGAGAAGGCAAAGACCAGCGATGCTGACTATATTGGTTTTCGCATCAATAATAAACCCTCCATCCTTACTCATTTCGGTTTCTGGGGAGAGTTCGTACGACTCTCTGCTCTTAAGCGGGTTGCAGACACTACTGCGGAGGGAACACTAGCACACGAACATGTAACCTACCACATTTACAACCATCCCGATGAATACAGGTGTGAATGGATTGCTGGACCAGATTTCCTTCAGGGACGTGATGACATCCGGCTTACAATTGACACTCCAGGGGATCTTGTAAACGCTTTGAAGGTTTACTCGGACCTTAAAGCAAAGGACGAGAATTTCACTTTGCAGAATGTTGTTAAATACCTTGATGCACACGAGGAGATCAAACAATCTATGATTTCAAATATTTTCCAAAATAAAAAATAATTAAAACATCATACTGCTATGATTACAAAAGGTGAAACTTACATCATTGGTGAGATTGGACAGAACCATAATGGTTCAGTAGATATTGCCAAGCTTATTGTAGAACTCATTGCGCGTCCTGTGCATGAGGAGGTATTCAATCTTGACCTCAAGCCCATGAATGCTGTGAAAATGACTCGTCGTGATTTGAACGAGGAACTTACCACAACTCAAATGAACCGTCCTTATGTAAACAGTAATTCATTTGGCGCTACCTATGGCGAGCATCGTGCATTCCTGGAGTTGAATGATGGCGCACACTTTGAGGTTTACAAGTTTGCTAAGGAGAAGGGACTAGATTTCGTTGAGACTCTCTGTGCAAAGGGTTGTCTTTCGCTCTTGAAACTTTTTACCCCAGATTACTTGAAGGTGGCATCTCGTGACCTTACCAACCTTCCGTTGTTGGAAGTTATGGCAGAGACCAAGATACCTATCATCCTTTCTACAGGTATGGCTGGTAAGAAGGAGTTGGATGATGCGCTTGATGTGATTACTCGCTACCACAATGACATCTCCATTCTTCATTGTGTGTCTCAGTATCCTACTCATCCTGATAATTTGAACCTCAATACCATCAATTATCTCAAGAAGCACTACGGCCAGTACCACATCGGTTTCTCGGATCATACTATTGGTATTTCGGCTCCTGCTATTGCTGTAGGTATGGGTGCGGAGATTATCGAGAAGCATATTACTATCGACCGTCATATGAAGGGTACCGACCAGCCTGGATCACTCGGTCCTGATGGCGTAAATCGTATGGTGCGTGATATCCGTATGGTGGAACGTTGGCTCGGAACAGAAGACTTTTATATTGACAAGAGTGTAGCAGGGGCAAAGGAGAAATTGGAACGTTCTATTGCTTCGCTCGTTGACATCAAAGCAGGTGAAGTGATTACTGAGGATAAGATCCACTTGCTAAGTCCTGGTGATGGCTTTAAGTGGGCAGAGAAGGGCATGGTCGTTGGTCACAAGGCTCTTCAGGCCATTTCTGCACACGAGATTATCTATCAGAACTTAATAGATTAAACAATGAACCGATTTAATAGTCTTGTACACAAAATGTTTGCTTGGTATTCTGTGGGGGGGGTAAAATTTATTCTTGCTAGAATACTATATCGTTGGTTAAAGTGGTATTATCATTGTGATATTCCATATTCTGTAAATTTCAAAGGAGTATGGTTTTGCCATTCAGGTTTCGGCATAGTAATTAACTCTAACGTAAAAATAGGAGAAGGTACATATATACAACATGGTGTTACAATTGGCTCGCGTGATGATATCAAAAATACCAAAGCACCAAATATTGGTAGAAACTGTTACATTGGTGCAAAAGCAACGATAATAGGAGATATTACAATAGGCGATAACGTAAAAATAGGTGCTGGAGCAGTTGTAATAAGTAACATCCCTGATGGCGCAACTGCTGTCGGTATACCAGCAAAAATCATTTGTAAGTAAATGGATCGAAAACTTCCAAAACTCATTCTGACGGACATTGATGGTGTTTGGACAGATGGAGGAATGTATTACGATGGCACTAATGTAGAATTGAAGAAATTCAATACTTACGATAGTGCTGGGGTAGTGTTCGCTCATCATCTTGGAATACCTGTTGGTATTCTTACGGGAGAGAGTAATCAAATTGTACAAAGAAGGGCAGATAAACTAAAGGTAGATTACTGCTATCTTGGCTGTAAAAATAAGGTGGCCATAACACAACATCTTTGTGATGAATTGGGCATTACCATAGGGGATGTTGCCTATATTGGTGACGACCTTAATGATCTTAAACTGCTTGAAGTAGTCGGTTGGGCAGGAGTACCATCTTCCGCCCCTAAGTACATTCGGGCTGTTGCTACGATTGCCTTACAAAAGAAAGGTGGAGAAGGTGCTTTCCGAGAGTTTGTTGAGACTATTCTTGGGGAGGAGAAGGTGCTATCAATTATTCGTGAAATTCAATTACTTAATCAGTAACATGTTTTTGAAAACTAGATTATTAACGGGGGGGGGTAATAAGTGAGGATTTGAATGCGGAAGGCATTAAAAAAGTTTTATCCTTGGCAATGCTTAAAACATTTATTGCTTCGCCAACCACACGTTACTTGATATGGTTCCGATTGGGATCATACATGAAGGGCAAGAAGCAGTGGATGTTGCTCTATCCTATCATCTACAGTTTTTATAGACATCTGCAGTACAAGACTGGCATTCAGATACGTCTTGGTACAAAAATAGGAGGTGGTGTAAGGTTTGTGCATTTTGGAGGTATAGTGTTGAATGGTAGTGCAAGCCTAGGTAAGAATTGCGTTGTTTTCAATAATGTAACATTGGGGGGGGCTCATCTTGGTGGGCTCGCTCCTAAAGTCGGTGATAATGTCGTTATCTGTACAGGTGCCAAACTAATAGGAAATATTACAATAGGCAATAATGTTATTATTGGAGCAGGTGCTGTAGTAGTAAAGGATGTTCCTGACAATGCTGTAGTGGGTGGAGTGCCTGCAAAAATTCTATCTATGGATGGTATGAACAAAGTAAGGAGTTGGATCAGACATTAGAATGAAATCATTTCTCATCATAATATTATCTTGTATATTGTTGCCACTTGAAGTGTTAGCTCAACTCTATTGGAAGCAAGACAATTTATATAAGGTCAAGACTTTATTGTCAGAACAGCCTTACAAGTCTGCATATGCAAAACTAATAGGAAAGGCGGATAGGTATCTATCGGAACCTCATCTTTCTGTTGTGGATGACAAAGACCATGTTCCTGCTAGTGGTGATATACATGACTATATGAGTATTGCCAGATATACATGGCCAGATACAACAAAAGCAGATGGACTTCCCTATATAGGTCGTGATGGGTATACAAATCCAGAGTATTATACTTATGATCGGGAGGCATTATTGAAGATGGTAGATCGTGCAAAGATATTCGCATTAGCTTGGTATTTTTCTGATGAAAAACGATATGGTAAAGCAGCTATGGAGCAGATACGTACCTGGTTTTTGAGGAAGGACACTTATATGAACCCCAATATGTATTATGGGCAAATCGTAAAAGGATATGATAACCTTAATCCAACAGCAGTACTTGATGGTGCTGGCTTTGTTGATTTGCTTGATGCTCTCTATCTGATGGAGAATTTTCGCACATGGGGCTGGCGTAGAGACCTAAGGCGTGTAAACAAATGGTTTGCTGAGTTTCTTGATTGGATAGAAACTAGCGATCAGGGAGTTCGTGAAAGCAAGGCAAAAGATAATACAGGCACTTCATATGATTTACAGAGACTTGCCTATAACATATACTGCGGTAAAAAAGATAAAGCTCAAACCATACTAGATAGTTTTGTTCAGAATAGAATAAATAAGCAAATAGATGATTTGGGCGTTCAAGTAGAGGAAGTTAAGAGAACAAGTTCTTTTGGTTATTCTGTATCGAATATTACAGTGATGACGAATTTCATTACAATAGCCCATAATCACGGTCTAGAACTATCAGCAGAAGCACAATCGAGATTCTATAAAGCAGTTGACTACTTACTTCTTTATCTTGACGAGCACAAGAAATGGCCATATCAAGAAATATCAAATATGGACTACTACAGAAATCGACTTACTTTTGAACTTTTCAGGATATTTACTTGTATCGATAAATCTAAGAGTAATTATTTGAGGATTTATGAAGTGAAAGGTTCTATTCATGATCAGGATTTGAATAATTTACTGTTTATTAAGTGAATATGTTATTTGCAAAATTGAACTTCTGCTATGTACAATAATGTACATTTTATATGGTTTTATCTAGGGCTATTATGTATTCTTTGTATTGTCTAACATGAGAATTTGAAATTAAATTATAAAGCTAACATGCAAAACTACGGATTAGTATCTATTATCACGCCAACATGGGCATGTGCCAGTTTTATTAGTGAGACCATCAAGAGCATTCAGGCTCAGACATACCAGAACTGGGAACTTTTGATTCAGGATGATTGCTCGACTGATGGAACGGATAAGATGGTGAAGTCTTTTGCTGAAGCTGACTTTCGTATCAAGTATGAGTGTAATCCTAAAAACTCAGGAGCTGCTATAACTCGTAATAATGCTCTCAGGCGTGCTAGGGGACGCTGGATGGCATTTTTAGATTCTGATGACTTATGGTTGCCGGATAAATTGGAGAAGCAACTGAAGTTCATGGTGGAGAACGACTATGCCTTTACTTATCACGAATATACGGAGATGAGTGAGAATGGTAAGGACTTGGGCGTGTATGTTTCGGGTATCAAGAAGGTGTCGGAGTTTGCTATGTATGCTTGCTGCTGGCCTGGTTGTTTAGCAGTGATGTATGATGTAGAGAAGATAGGTCTGATTCAGATAAAGGATGTGAAAAAGAACAATGATACTGCCATGTGGCTTAAGGTGGTGAAGAAGACTCCTTGCTACTTGCTGAAGGAGAATCTGGCCCGCTATCGTCGACGTTCTGTGTCTATCACTCCAAAGCCTCTGTACAAACGAATTTGGGCGCATTATCCGCTGTTTCATATTGCTGAAGAGATGAATCCAGTAAGGGCTACCTTCTGGGTACTAATGAATGTATTAGGTAATGCGTTTAAGAAGATTTTTTATGTTAAGCACATCTAAAGACAAAAACTTATGAAGCGACTTTTTGATATTATCGCCAGTGCTTGTGGCTTGTTTGTTTTGAGTCCAGTCTTCCTGATTATGGCTATCTGGATCAAGCTGGATAGTAAAGGTCCTATATTTTACCGTCAAGTGAGAGTGGGACGTTATAACAAGGATTTCCGAATCTTTAAGTTTCGTTCAATGAGAATGGGAGCTGACAAAGGAAGTCTCATTACTATTGGTGGTCGTGATCCTCGAATCACACGTAGCGGTTACTTCATCCGTAAGTACAAATTGGATGAGTTCCCTCAGCTAATCAATGTGTTCATAGGCGACATGAGTTTAGTAGGGCCTCGTCCTGAGGTTCGTTATTATGTGAACTATTGGACTCCTGAGCAGATGCATGTATTGGATGTTCGTCCGGGCATTACTGATCCTGCCTCTATCAAGTTTCGTAACGAGAACGAACTGATGGAGAAAGCGGAAGATCCGGAAGATTACTACATCAATGTAGTCATGCAGGAGAAGATTAAGCTATATCTTGAATATGTGGAGAATACCAGTTTCTGGTATGACATTAAGCTGATCTTTCAGACATTTAAAGTGATTATAACAGAAAGAGAATAGCGGTTATCATACATTTAAAAAATAACAATGAGTACAGATTTGAAAAGAAGAAATGTGCCTTTCAGTCCTCCTGACATGACGGAGGCAGAGGCAAACGAGGTTCGTGATGCAATCTTGAGTGGTTGGATTACAACCGGACCTCGAACAAAAAAGTTGGAGAAGCTTGTGGCAAAATATGTAGGTGTGAACGATAGTATAAATGTTCAGATCCCTAACTGCGTATGCCTTAACTCACAGACTGCATGTGCTGAGATGGCTTTGCGTATTTTGGGTATCGGAATTGGAGATGAAGTGATTGTTCCTGCGTATACATATACAGCAAGCGCCTCTGTCGTTGATCATGTAGGAGCAAAGATTGTCTTTGTTGATATACAGACGGATTGCCTTGAAATGGATTACAATGCAGTTGAGGCTGCTATCACAGAGAATACCAAGGCTATCATTCCTGTGGATCTTGGTGGTATTCCATGTGACTACGACCGATTGATGGAGATTGTAAAGCGCAAGAAGGATTTGTTCCGTCCAAAAACAGATCTCCAGAAAAAGATTGGCCGTGTAGCAATTTGTTCAGACTGTGCGCACTCTTTTGGCGGCTATCGCATTAAAGAAGGAAAGAAGGTGATGTGTGGAGCAATGGCGGATTTCTCATCATTCAGCTTCCATGCGGTAAAGAACTTCACTACAGCCGAGGGTGGTGCTTTGACGTGGAATCTGCCTTTTGGCGAGGAACCAGCTGTACTTGATCTCGACCTCGATCCTGAAAACACCTTCAGTAAAGTATCAATGAAGGAGGGCAACAATTGGAATCAGCGTATTTATCGTATCTGTCAGCTTCTGTCTCTTCATGGGCAGAATAAGGATGCTCTTGCTAAGACTAAGTTGGGTGCATGGGAATATGACATCGTAGGACCATGGTTCAAGTGCAATATGACCGATGTCGTAGCTGCCCTTGGTCTTATTCAGTTTGAACGTTATCCGGAGATGCTGACAAAGCGTAAGAAGATGATAGAGAAAATGGATGCTGCTTTCGCTGACATAAATGTAACTGTACTGAACCACTATGGTAAGAATCACGCTTCAAGCGGCCATTTATATATTGTTCGTTTGTTAGGTAAGACTCGTGAGCAGACCAATAAGATTATTGAGATGATGGCAGAACGTGGTATTGCTACCAATGTTCACTACAAGCCACTTCCTATGATGACAGCTTATAAGAAGATGGGCTTTGACATCAAGGACTTCCCTAACGCATACCATATGTTCGAAAATGAAATTACTCTCCCTCTCAATACCAAGATGACAATGGAGGATGTTGACTACGTTATTGCGGACTTCGTGGATATCGTCAAATCTTTCTAATCTCTTTATCTTATTTCAATGAAAAAACTTAAGGGTGTGATAAGGGGATTGTGTGAACTTTTGTATTACATCTTTTGGCCTCAAAAGACAGACAAAGCAAGGTATAATAGAACGGTGAGTTGAATAATTATCAAAAGTTAATATTATGATCACAGAAGAATTGAAAAAATGTGTTGCAGATTTCGTAGAAATGGAGCAGTGTTCAGGTTCGATGCAGTTAATGACATCAGAGTACGTTGCTCGGTGTATGCAGATTGCCAGGGAAGATGCCGCTGAAGTTCTCGAAGTATTGAAGAAGTAATGCTTATCTGTCAACAAGTAGTGTTAATACCTGTGGTCCGACAGAAGTATATTAAATCATAGTCCATGAATTTTACCTACATTTCCCATAAAAAGACGATGAGCATAACCTCGTTTACGTATCGTAGCAATCTGAATCTTGTCCATAAGGATTCGCTATTCCGGATTGCCGCTTTCCTTGGTGTGCCCGTTGGTAGATCAGCCAACAAACCTACCATGATTGGTGAAATTCGGATATTGACTATAACGATCCCATGTTTTTCTTTGATGTCGCAAGGAGACTGGAGGCTGTCATAGTCCGGGAGAAGGGCCGGAAATAAACTGTTTGTCAAGTGGATGTCAGATTATGAATAATGTTAATAGTGAATGAATGGCAGAAAAGAATGATCGGAACTTTATTGCTTTCTGTGACGAGTTAAGAGCATATGTCTCTGAAAACAAACATTTCCCGAATAAGCATACCCGGCTCTTGAATAAGATAAAATTTGTCCGTCGAAAGATCAATCAGGGTACGCTGGAGGAGTGGAAACTGAAAATGTTCCTCGACATAGCGGGGATGAGGGATATGGACGGGCATACCGGAGGGCGAAAGAAGAAGCAGAAGGAACAATAAAGGTATCCTACGTTTGTTTATTTCGACATCAAAGAAAACGTGAAAATATTTTACCTGAGTATTCCAATTATATATCGTAGTGGTCGTGCTAATGGGGTACCCGGCCTTACGAAGAACTGTATAACCCCAGCAAGTAAAGAAATATATGAAACGATTGAAACAATTATTCTATTGCGTATTGGCGGCATTAATGTTTACCGGCTGCCAGTCTTATAAGAAAGTACCTTACCTGCAGGATGCTGAAGTTGTATTGTACAATACCCAGGATGCAGAGCTTTATGATGCTAAGATCATGCCCAAGGACCTGTTAACGATAGTAGTGTCATGTACCAGTCCTGAATTGGCGGCACCTTTCAACTTAACAGTGGCTACGCAGAATAATGCTGCTTTGAGTTATACAACTACTCAGCCAGTCCTACAACAATATTTGGTTGATAACGACGGTAATATCAATTTCCCCGTATTGGGTGAACTTCATGTTGGTGGCCTAACCAAGAAGGCAACCGAACAAATGATCGTTGAAAAACTGAAACCTTATATTACTGAAACTCCTATTGTAACAGTACGTATGGTAAATTATAAGATTTCTGTGATCGGAGAAGTTGCTCGTCCCGGTACATTCACGATTTCCAATGAAAAAGTGAACATTCTGGAAGCTCTGGCTATGGCAGGTGATATGACCGTCTATGGTCTGCGTGATGATGTAAAACTAATACGGGAGAATGCCAATGGCAAGCAGGAAATAATTCCATTGGATCTGAATAAGGCTGAGACTATTCTTTCCCCTTATTACTATCTGCAGCAGAATGATATCATATACGTTACTCCGAATAAGGCGAAAGCACGAAATTCAGATATCGGAACTAGTACAAGCTTATGGTTCTCTGCTACTTCCATACTTGTTTCTATTGCCAGCTTGTTGTTTAACATCTTGAAATAAAAAGAAAGAGTCATGAAAGAAGAAAATCAAAACGGGAAGGAACGCCAAATGGCTGAAGAACAAATAGATTTCCGGACATTGCTTTTTAAATATATTATTCATTGGCCTTGGTTTGTAGGGACAGTGTTGCTCTGCCTTGTTGGTGCATGGTTTTATCTGCATTGGGCTACCCCCATTTATAATATTTCAGCCACCGTTCTAATAAAAGATGAGAAGAAGGGAGGAGGTTCGGGAGTTTCTTCGGAATTGGAGGATATGGGATTAAGTGGTCTGATGACTTCTTCTAAGAATATTGATAACGAGTTGGAAGTTCTACGCTCAAAAACGCTTGTAAAAGAAGTTGTTAATCAATTAAACCTATATATAACTTATAAAGACGAGGATGAGTTTCCGGCTAAAAGTTTATACAAGACATCTCCAGTCCAAGTGAGTTTGACACCTCAGGAGGCTGAGAAACTAAGTTCTCCGATGGTAGTGGAAATGATATTGCAGCCTAAAGGAAGTATAGATGTGAATGTGACTGTTGGTGAGAAAGGATATCAGAAGCATTTTGAGAAACTACCTGCTATCTTCCCGACTGATGAAGGTACATTGGCTTTCTTTCAAGATGTTGACTCGGTAACTTTGCAGGATGGCACGAAAGCTCCTCGGTTAGAGAAGAACGTACGTCATATAACTGCGACTATCAACAAACCGATGAGAGTGGCAAAGGGGTATTGCAGCAGCTTGTCTATTGCGCCAACCTCCAAGACTACTTCTGTGGCTGTGATATCATTAAAAAATTCCAGTTTGCAGTGTGGACAGGATTTTATCAACCAATTACTGGAGATGTATAATCGTAATACGAATAATGATAAAAACGAAATCGCCCAGAAGACTGCTGAGTTTATTGATGAACGTATTAGTATTATTTCAAAAGAACTGGGAAGTACAGAAGCGGATTTGGAAACCTTTAAGCGTGACGCTGGTATCACGGACTTGACGAGTGAAGCTCAGATAGCCTTAGCCGGTAATGCTGAATATGAAAAGAAGAGTGTGGAGAACCGTACTCAAATCAGTCTGGTGAATGACTTGCGTAAATACTTGAGAGGTAATGAATATGAAGTATTACCAAGTAATGTTGGTTTACAGGATGCTGCCTTGATTGGTGCGATTGAACGTTATAATGAAATGTTGGTGGAACGTAAACGTCTGCTACGTACATCAACAGAGAATAACCCGGCTATTGTGAATCTGGATACGAGTATTCGTGCTATGAAAGCTAATGTACAGGCTACTCTTGAAGGAACTTTGCAGGGGTTGATGATAACCAAGTCAAATCTGGACCGTGAGGCAAGCCGCTACTCTCGTCGTATCAGTAACGCTCCGGGGCAGGAACGTGCTTATGTAAGCATTGCCCGCCAGCAGGAAATTAAAGCAGGGTTGTATCTGATGTTGTTGCAGAAACGTGAAGAGAACGCAATTGCGTTAGCTGCTACTGCAAATAATGCGAAGATTATTGATGAAGCGATAGCTGATGATACTCCGGTATCTCCCAAACGCTCTATGATTTATTTAATTGCATTGGTGTTGGGTGTTGGGATTCCTGTTGGCATCATTTACCTGATTGAACTGACGAAATTCAAGATAGAAGGTCGTGCCGACGTAGAAAAACTGACGAGTGTTCCTATTATAGGTGATATTCCATTGACTGACGAAAAGAATGATAAGAATGGTTCTATTGCTGTCTTCGAGAACAAGAATAATCTGATGAGTGAAACCTTCCGTAATATTCGTACCAATCTTCAGTTTATGCTCGATAATGATCAGAAGGTTATCCTTGTAACCTCAACAGTCAGTGGAGAAGGAAAATCGTTTGTTTCGGCAAACCTGGCTATCAGTCTTTCTCTTTTGGGAAAGAAGGTCGTGATTGTCGGACTCGATATTCGCAAGCCGGGACTGAATAAAGTATTCCATCTCTCCAATAAAGAGAAAGGCATTACTCAGTATCTTTCTAATCCTGAAACGGATCTAATGGAACTTGTTCAACCTTCTGATATCAATAAGAATCTGTTTATTCTTCCGGGTGGTTCTGTGCCTCCTAATCCAACGGAGTTGTTAGCTCGTAACGGTCTGGATAAAGCCATAGAAATCTTGAAGCAGAGCTTCGACTATGTGATAATGGATACTGCCCCTATCGGTATGGTAACCGATACTTTATTGGTAGGTCGTGTCGCTGATTTGTCAGTATACGTATGTCGTGCCGACTATACTCATAAAGCCGAATATACATTGATTAATGAGTTGGCTATTGAGAAGAAGTTGTCTAAGCTTTGTACCGTAATCAACGGTGTGGACTTGAAAAAGAGAAAATACGGTTATTACTACGGCTACGGCAAGTACGGTAAGTACTACGGTTATGGTAAACGTTATGGCTACAGCTATGGATATGGAGAAAAGTGACAGATAAATCTGTGATATATGAAAAAGACGGTAGTCGAATATATCACCAATACGCTTGAAGATATTCCCAAGCAATCTCTTCAAACCAATAAAAGGCGTTTACATGCTTTTTTCTCAGAACAGGAAACAATAGAGAAGCGGGGGACACATTTTGTATTCAGGTATGCTTTCTATTCTGTTGAAAAATTACGAAGACCTACGAAACAAAGCCTCTTTAAAGAATATAATATGTTGTGTTCTGACTTGAAAAGCACTCCTTCTGGGGAAATATCGGATATGGAATATAAAGATGTTGTATTATATGGTAATACTTCCTCTCCTGTAGTACAAGAACGATTGACAGAATATTTGGAGCGGAATAATTCTTTAAAGATTCAGTTGTCTTTCTGTGATAAAGAAGCTCCAAAGTGTAAAACAAGAGAAAATATTGCCTATGCGGAACTTCAGAAAGCATTGTTTTATTGCAAAAGGAAAAAGTATTTGCTTCTGTTCATTTCAGTTCGTGATCTAATACAGGATATTCGCTTTTATGATTTGCTTGACGAATTTCGTGTTGATTTCCGTTGTGTTGACTTTCCTTGGTTTTGCAGGGAGAATCTACGTTTGATAAAAGCGGTTATGCTATATGAGAAGTTATCTCCTTGAACAGGCCTAAAATAGTGTACTTCTTTGCATATAATACCTTTTATATTGAATTCGTTATATGTAGGTCCCTAACTTCATGCTACAGGATGAAGAACCCTACATCTTTCGTTGGTTAAGAAAAGAGTACGGCGGTATATCTAAACCAACATTTTCATATCGGTTGATTTCCGATATGCTTTTTTACCCCATATATCAACTGTCTGTGAAGATCGTTGATATATATTTTCATAAATAGTTCGATACATGTCTTACAGGGAGATTTTTGTTGTTGAATGGGAGAAGGTGAAATATGGATGCCCGTGAAGAGAATCAATCTGGTACTTTCTAGTACTTCTTAAAAACAAAAAAGTAGAGAAGACAGCTATCTCTAACTATCTTCTCTCTTGCTTTAAAATGTCAATCTCATCACTATCTTCTCCGGTTGTGTTGTGATCTTAACTTTCTCTATCTGATCCGCCCCAAGCATTACAGCCGAATTTTTATAACACCCGATAAATTCTCTCTTCGGCATGAAGAATGGATACCCATACGGAACTCCTCCCCAGTAATCCGGTATCCTGAAACCATTAAAACTATGCCCTGTGATTATGTTAGCATCAATATTATAAATCAGCTTCGGATCATAATTCAGCCAGTCTATCTCACCAGGCCTGTACTTACGGAGAAATGTCAGCTCCAATGTTTTCCCCGATACTTCTCTAAGCTTAATATTGACTCCACCGGCATTAAAAATCTTATCCAGATCCGCCTGAACTGTATTTTCGACCTCATTGACTCCCAGTGTACCCAAATCATACACCTTTCCCATTATAAATACTTTCTTCTTCATACTTCTAATTCTCTTTCAATTAATATTTTAACTTTCCCCGTTCCCCTAGTCTGTATATAGATTACACTCGATACCCCTAGAGCAGCCAGAGCATCATTATACCAATCCCCAATCCAGCGGACCGGTACAAACAGGTTCTTGTCTTCATCCGAATACAACTTATTATCCCTTCTTGCCTCTTCTATGATATCCTCCTCCTCTACATTCAATATGTCGGCTGCAATAAGAATGGAGATGTATCTGGGATCATCTGCTTGTGGTATCTCTTCTGAATAGGTATAAAGCAAATACAATGCGTCTTCAAAACTGCTGACCTTGTGTCTGCTCAAGTTACTGGTTTGTATTCTTGTATCGAGCATTAATTCTACAACGGAATACGGAAAGTACTCCTCATTGCCCGTATAGTATTTCTTCAGTTCATTCTCATCGGTGAAACTTAGGATAGCGAGGTCCCGTAACGGCATCTGCGTTAATTTAGGCAGTACCGTTTTTCCGTCCCGGCTTATATAATTCTCGCTGTCTATGTCTTTCACACGGTTATAATCACTCTCTTCTATTGTATCTTTATAAATAATCTTTTTCATGGTCGTTTGGTTTAGTTTTTTGTGAATAAATGGTTAATGTAATTCCATACTCTTCTTGCAGATACCTGGTCAGCCCGTCATATGCGTCAACCCTTTTTCGGTTACGTGGCATCATCCCTAGTGCTTCCTTCAGTGTGATTCTGATACAGAGTCCGGTTATAAAAGAGTTTCCGAACTTCTCCCTAAGTGCTGTAATATCCTGTTCGTACTTCCCGTTATGCTTGCTTCCAGTTTTTTCGCTGACATCAGGACAAGAAGCCTTCTTTCCAACCTGACGCTTCAGTGATTCCTCCGGGGGACCACCAAAGAATAAATTCATAATATTCCACATTTTAGATATGTTGTTTGCCGTTTTTTCATCATTAGTTAGGAATTGGCGGGATACTAAGAGTGTTTTGTCATTTTTTGAGTGAGAAGAAAAAAAGAAAAACGCACCAAGATTTTTTATCTCTTAGTACGTTATTATAATATTATCCTGATGAATAACGCAATTCATATATCAGACATGAAATGGTATTTTGATTTGATTCTTTGTTCTATTTTTTATAGACCTTTTTGAAATCATTTATGAATTTTGCAAATTTACCAGTCCCGCATATAACTTCTTTACGTTGATATTTACCAGGAATAGAAATAACATAGTAGCTACTGTATTTACCACATTCGGATAATGTACTTAATATATTGAATGTGCTACTCAAAACATTAAAGCTAAAATAAATGTCGGCTCTCCAATTTTTCTTTTTGGGTACATTATAATAATCTTCATGTACCATGATTAAGGTGCTACATTCAGAATCCTCATCAAAAATAGAAGAGTCAAATGTACTCTCTACTATAATAGTTATTATATCAGGACTATTATAATTACAATCCACTTTCCTCTTCAAATCTACTAAATAATCATTTCTATTCTTATTCCGGTTTCTATAATAATGAGGATCATAATAAAGAGCCTTATTGTCTCTTCCTATAAGACCTAATTTTTCTTCCAGTTCATGAATTTTTAAATCTCGTTCTTTCTTTTCTTTAACTTTTTGAGGAGTATGATTATAAATCCATTTGGTACCATAATAAACACCAATAAGTGGACTGCATATTATCAATCCGCTTATAAGACCATATATATAAAGATCATCCTTGTCTATTTTCATAATTGTTTTTATTAAAATTCCGGTTATAATAATCCAGTTTTTTACCAATCATGTTTCCAGCACACTCTTAACGATATTCTTCAATTCACACTTCTTCAAATTGAGTAATTGTATTCTCGCTCCTCCATAGTTCATGAGAGTATCTATGATTCTGGATTATGTCTGAAAATAAAAATGAAAAATGCACGTAACCATTTCCATAAAAGCCATCCAATACCTAAAATGAGAGTTATACCTAAAATAATGGAGAGTATCATTTTAAAAAGACCGGCATACGTGTCTATTTACCAGTTGCTGAAAGCATTCCAGGATATAAGATATTCCGGTTTAAAATCATGAAATATTGTTTTAAACGCAATAATGCATGCAATAATAATCATGACATATTTAATTACCTTATAAATCGTTTTTTTCTGACCATTGTTTCTTTTTTGTTTACGGCTTATGAATATCTCAAGAATGCGTATCTAATTCTTTTTTTTCATGTCTTCCCAGAGCTTTTCATAAACAGAAATGAATATGGTATGCAAAACCGGTAAAGTTCTTATACTACCACAACGTTTACAAGGCTGAGGGCAAGAATAGATGGTTGCATGATACTCAATATCTGTTGCTACGAAAATTTTACCACATTGAGTACACCTAAAAATTGTTTTTTCTCTGAACATGATATTCGCAGAAACTGGAGTGATTACTTTGGTAGTTTATTCTCAATGGACAGGGGGTGTCATAGCATTTTGATATTCCAAGTTCCTTTGCTATATATTCCGGTGTCACTACTTGGTACGTCTATCCCATTCATACGGAATTGTTGTATGAGGGCGTCCCTACATCTGCTATTGTTGAATAAATTATAAGGAGTTATTCCCATCATATTAATGTTGATCGTGTATTGTTGTCCCCTGTCAATATGTAACCCTCCCAATCTGTCAATATCATGTCGGGCTGTTAAAACAAAAGTCGCCATAGTTACTTCAATTTTATTGTTAATTATCTGATTTTACGTTTTAGACTTTTGAGAGCTATTTCCGGTTCATTCATCAGCCATTCCATTGTCAATAAGGCCGCCGGATAAGTCATTTGACGTTCCATTTGTAGTTGTAAAATAGAATAGCCATTGGTCGCAAAATCTTTTCTACACGATTCATTACCAAGCCAGTATGTCAGATAATCACTAAGGGGCTTGTGTAATTTTAACAATTCTTCGGCAACCAAACGGGCTGTATATGTATTATACCCTCTTTCCAACAATACATTATATATATAATCCTTTTCCATCATTCTATTTGTTTTTGTTCAAACTTGTCCAATACGTCCATAGCGAAGTTACGTGCATCTATTTCAATAGATTGCTGTTCATACAAACGTTGTCCGAGTACAGTACTTGTATCACCATGATACCCCCATTTACCACCTTCCATTGTCTCTGTCCAACTTGCAACTTCGCTATGGCGAGGATGTATTTCGCAAACATTTACATTATAATCTTGATAAGCGTGCCGTCCTTCATGGACTAATGTGTCCAATACTTCCCTGAACATATTATGGTCATAACCAGATTGTTCGATGTAAGATTTATTTATATCAATAGTTTTGGATTCTGGATTAAATCCTCCAAACAAATGTGAAGGCATTTCTTGTACTCTAATTGGGCATGGTTGCCTATGTTCTATTTCTGCAATCTTTGCTTCCAACTGATTAAGCACATCTGCTTTTTCTGATAATTCCAGATTTTGCCAATTCCCGTATTTAAGTTCTTCACATTCGGAAAACATATCGGAGATTTGTTCAATCTGTATATAATCTTGCGGTGCTTCCAACTGTTTATAGGTTTCCATTATTCCCGAAGAATATATTTCAGAGAAAATCGCTTCTCTGTTAACGTTTTTAGAAGTGTCAATCTCATTAAAACGCTCCAAGATAAAACCTAATTGTTGGGATTGTGCTTCTTTTGACATGCCATTCCAAACATCTGAAGGAATATTCAACTCCTTCAGATATTCAGTTTGCAACTTATTCAGCCCTTCAGAAATTTCCATTCTTTCCGAGCTGGATATTTCTCTTATTTCACTAAATTCTTTTATCATGTTCTTACTTAACTTTTTTGACTTTAATCCAATGTTCATCTGGGGATAAAGATGTAGAAACAATACATTGTCCTACCATTAGCTTGGGAATAATCATACGTTGTTCTTTATTAATACCCATGGATTCCCCAATAGCCTTACAGTCATCCTCAGCAACCAAGCGATGTGTTATTTTTATATTGGTATTCTTAATTGCATCAGGAATCAGACGTGTAGGAACTTGATCTACCAATAACAGTCCTTCTCCATAAGCCCTAATTTCGGATAACATATTGCTGAACATCATGGCTGACTTATATTGCGGCAATTCCGGGTTTTCACATTTCATCATAACCCGATGGGCTTCTTCCACTACCGTCAGATGTTTACAACCATTATCATTAAAATCAACCAGTCCTATCTCTGCTTTCGCCGTACAATATTCATAAAGGAATTGTAGTATCAACGCCATAAAGAAAGACTTGTCCACATCATCCCCTATATAAGAAAGGTTAATGATACAAGGTTTTTCAAACAACTCATGCCAAGACGTGGAATGGACAGTATTCAACATTTCACCTTTCCAACCACGTTTCAAGCTGTCTATACGAGTATTCAGACAGGCTTTCATATTCCGTTCCACTCGCTCCTCGTATTGGCGGTTTCCTATTACTGAATCTACAGCCAAACTCATACTATTCAATGTAGGAGAAAGTGTCTGGTTATAAACCGGAGTTTCATTAAGCCAATCCGTAGTCTTGTTCTGATACACAGTGTATATCAAATCTTCCATTAATACAGGTAGTATATCATACATAGGGAATGCCGCAGCAAATGTTGATTTTAACCTGTCTATATGTGTCAGGACATTAGGCTCTTGCTCCTTATTCAGCCAAACTATTTCAAAAGGATTAATTTTTAATTGTTTTAGTAGTATTTCTTCTCGGCTTCTCTTATCTTTATAAGACTTACATCCGGGGATAAAAATAGAAATAGGATTATCAGGATGTTGTTTATTATATTCAACAGCCCAATCCACATACTCGGTTTTTGCAGGTTCTATAACTAAAAAAGGAACATTGTCAGACAGGTTGTTCAATATGGCTTGCACTGTGTTTGTTTTTCCAGTCCCATTAATGCCTGATAGCAAGATGTGTTTGGAGAGAAGATTTATTGGCAATTTATAAGAAATTTCAGTTTCAGAACCACCATACAACAGTTTCCCAAAATCAATTGTTCTTTCATCAGGATTGATTTCAGGCTGATTCAAACTAAACTCCGGTGAACTGTCTATCACGCTAATCCCTGGAACAGAGCGAAGTGGAAAATTTATTAAATAAGAAAGTTCTTTTGTTGTAAGCACAGTCTTTAATTCCTTATAGTGCTCACCTAAAGGATGGTCGAAACGTTTCCCTTTTCGGGTATTAATCATCAAAGTAGGTGCATTCAGATGGGCTAAACTCATTTCACGTAAAGTCTTTCCATTATTTCTGTCCTCTTCATCCAAAATACCGGAAATGTCATGTACACGAATTGGTTCAAAAATAGATTCCTGTCCGCTTAATATTGAACGTAATTGTAAAGCAGCTCCTTGAATATCCGATCTCTTTTCTGCCATAAGATACGTTCCGACTTTCCACAAACCGATAGCTTTTCCTGTTTCCAATCGTTTAGAATGATAGAACAAATGTTCTGATACAGCCTCAATGTGCTTGTTTACAATATTTCTACTTAAACTTTGAGATTGACTTTCATTCGTTCCGTAAGTATCTGTAGTTCCTTTTGTAGTTGATTCGGATGTGCTTGTTGACCTTGTTGGTGCTGTACCTGTTAATATATTGCCTATTCCTGCTAAACCTACAGTTGCTCCCAGCATATTGGCAGCTGTAGGTAGCAATGCTCCAGTTGCGTCAGACAATCCGTCTAATAAAGATCCTGCTGCCGGAAATACGGATGCAGCCAATCCCAGCCCGGTTGCTTTCAAAGCTAATTTCCCGAGTTTAGAGAAATCTCTTTTCTGAACATTCTCACTTGTTCCTTTTGTGAAACTGTCAGAGACAGCATGAGATGTAGATGTTCCACGGGATAAACTTTCTGTTACATTCATAGACTTCAAGGATTCTGCCTGACCGTTCATTTCTCTGCATTGGTAAAGCATAAAATCCGCATCATTAGGTTCAATAGGGTCTGCCACTACTAAATAGGCGTAATGCCTACTTTTACTCATTCCTGCCATAAGTTTGTCTATTGTTGCAGGATATAAGTTTTTATACTGCCCTTCCATGGAGGGTATTCCGGTCAGCGCATAGATATTCTCAAATACTTCGTCTGTTATTTCTTTCTTAAACTGTGTCAAATCCGTATCTGTTTCCGAAACTATTGAAGTCTGCAATCCCGGCCATGCGCCTTTTGTAAACTCATTCAGATATTTCACCATACTTTTAGAGCGTATGTTTTCTTCCAGAGCACGTAAACCTAAGTATAATTTGTTTTCGGTTCCATTGCCTACTATCAAAAACAACAATTGCGTTTCTTTAGGTAAAAAGCAGGAATACAGAATCTTTTGTATGGCAGTAAAACAACTTTCGGCAGACTCTTCCAATGGTTTGCCAATCTGTCGGATTTCAATCCATGCAGCTTCTTCTTTCAGTGTATTGGGTATAGCTTCCAATGAAAATATATCGTTCTGACTTTTGTCTCCTATTTTTTCCAAATATTTACGCTCCGTACAGAATGATAAAGACTGAGACAGAGCTGTAGCGGCTAAAACCTTAGCCGCCGGTTCTAATGTTTGTATTTGATTTTCCATTGAATTAATCAATTAAAATACGTGTTTTTTTTAAACTTTCCTTATAACTTTGTAATAGTTGATAGGTTGTTTGATTGATAGATTGTTTAATCTCTTTATTCCTTGAAATAGATTTATATACGGAATTTCTAATATCTTCTTGTATATCATCCCACTTTTCACTGATTGAATCAAACACTTTTTGCCTGTCGTCTTTATCCAAATCTTTTTGCAGTGCATCACGTTTTTTTTCCTCTTCGGATTTACCCAAGAACAATTGTCCTAAAAATGTGGCTCCACCGACAATCCATGCAAGAGGACCACCTAATAAGAAAGCAATAGCTCCACCAATGGCAGCCCCGGTAACTGCTCCAGCCCAATTTGCACTTTCAGACGCAATCTTTTCAGAAATAGAGTCCAGTACACTATTCAGATTTATATTACCTGTATTAAGTGTTCTTATATTCAGTTCGGTCTTAGGAATATTTATTCCCTGATTTGAATAATGAATAATAATATTTTCAACCTTTGTTTGTATTTCAGAAGTGTTTTCAGATATAGCTTCTTGCATAAATGCGGTAATTTGAGGAACGACTTCTTCTATTCCTTCCTGTACATTGTTTGTTATAGAAGTCTGTAAGTCATACAAAGAATAATCATTATCTGCATCCCTGAAGGATGTTATTGTACCAGCAACCTCATCCGTAATACGATCCCAAAGCGCATAACCAAACTTTTCTATAAATGAGTCATAAATTATATCACTCTTTTGCAATTGGCTTATAGCTTCTTCCAAACCTTCATCCATACCTTCTGTCCGCAAGTCCATACGAGCAACTTCTGCCACACCCTGCGAAATAGTTAAAGAAGGGTCTTGATCTCTATATATTTGTGATTCCTGAATATTCCAACATTTACTTATAAGAGGCTTTATAAAATCCATTCGTGAAGCCCCACCAGTCAAAAATACACCATAAATAGGAGCGTTATTAATATGACTGGATACAAAATCTCGTGCGGAGTTTTCTATCTCCTTAATATATCCAACCTGTTCAAGCAGAGAATTGAGTTCCCCTGGTTGATATACCATTTTGAAGCGATCGTCCTCAAAATCTTCATCATCAATAAAATCTTCAAAATTAATTGTTTTCTTGACTCTTAATGATGAATCGAAATAAACTTGTTCTTTTACTTTTCGTGCTTCAAAAAGAAGATATGGCATCAATCGTGGATATTTTTCCTCAAAACGATGAATTGATTCATCGTTTTCTTCACATTGTTTGAAAATTGTTTTTTCTATAAATGAAGCTCCACAATCGTATCCATGATCAATGAGTTTTCTATTTGAACTCATATAAGTAAAATCCAATGTACTTGACCCCATATCAAATACGACAGCACCTTTTGCTATATACTTCCCAATTCCGGAAGTAACATCATGTTGAGCACGGACAAAAGCAGCTCTGGATTCCTTTGTCAATCCAGCAATAGGCAGACCTGCTTGTTTTGCCATTTGCAAATACAAATCTTGTGTTTGTTTATCCCAGCCGGACGGAGTGGCAATATAAACCAAGTGATTGCCATCTGTCAGCATTGCAGAATTATTCTCCCGAATACGTCGATATACCTCTTGCATATAGCATATCATGAGTTTTTCTGCTTCTCCGTTCATATCTTTTGGAGCTTTTTTAAAGCAAACATGAACATCAGCCTGTTTCAATATTTCCGGATTAAAAGCAGAATCTCCTATGTAGGCTGTCCCATTATCCAAAATAGTAATTGCAGACGGAATAACTTTTTTATTACCACCCATTTCAAGGTCTTTTGCCGGGTCTAATTGCTCAGCAGGAACATCCCACTGTAAAGGACAAATAGCAGCAGATGTTTCGCCATGACCTAAATCTATACCTATAATATATTCGTATTTTTTCTTATCCATCTGTGCCATAATTCCTGTTTCTTTGCTTTCATCTGAACTTATAGATTTATTTTCCACCTTTTCCTCTATAAAAGAAATTAAAACATTAATATTAGAGAATCTAGTTAATTCTTTTTTTATTAAAGAAATCCCATAGACTTCATTAATTCGAGCAACTAATAATTTAAAATTAAGACGTGCGTCTTGTATATACACATATTGATTATACCAATTAACAGAACAACTCCTCAATGCCCTATAAACATTTCTTTTTACTTCTTCATATTCTTCACCACTTGTACAATTCAGCCTCCTCGACACGATAGAAATGATATAACCGATATTCTTTCCTTTGATTTCAGAAGCAGATATCTGTAATCTCTCATAATATATATGAAGATGATCTATGAAAAAATCAGCATCAACAACTTGTAATTCATTGATGTTTACATTTTCATCAACAAATTTATAAGATGTACATTGCTTAATTATATTCAAAAGATTTTCTCTAATAGAAGATTTTATTTCATTCATACCAATCATTATTTAATTGAATTAGGAATAAAAACACGTCCCTTTAATACGACATTATGATTTTTTATAATAGCTGGCAATACCTGTGTTAATACTATAGTATTGGGACTTTCAATTACATCAAACCAATTCTTATTATCTTCCGTATAATCTACTACAGAAAGATTATAGTTATCTAAAATATCTGCCATATCTTCAATGCGTTCTTGAATTTTTCGCAAGAATTTTTCATCTTCATTATGGGCACGTTTATACCCGATCAAGGATTGCACGCTTTCCAGTAAAAAACGGTATTCTTTTTCCAATGTCGGTTTCTCCTGGTTTTCATATTTATATACCACTTTATTAATTTGTACTCTGAATGTATCAATCAAAGAGTCAACGCTCTCACAAATGCTTTTTATAATGGAGAGAAACAAGTCAACATTCAGTTGAGACTGTACTATTTTAGTTTTTTCAAGGGTCTCAGGAGGCATCTTAGAAATAGATTGCGATCCAGAAGAGGCATAATATAATACAATCGCCGTACCTGCTATTGCTCCGAATACTGCTCCCCATGTACCCAGTAATATACCGCCAATTCCGCCACCTATGGCAGTACCAGTCAAGGTCACGGGATATTGTTCTTTCTTCAAGCCTGTTTGAATTATTGGTGATTGTGTTTTAGGCTTAGGTTCTTGAAGAATAATATCCGGAGTTATTTCTTTTGTAATAGACTGCTGAGCATTTAACAAAGAAAGGGCAGCTTGTAGTATATAATCTTCTGACTGTGTAAGCCCCTGTCTAAAATCTCCCTCATTGTTAAACATTTCATTCAGATAATCATTGATAATACCCTGAATGCATGAAGAATCAGAAGGTAATTTTAATCCTTGTAACTTTGTTCCTAACACCGACTGATTGCTTTTAAAGATAGAGGTAAGTGATTGTAAAGCCATAATATATCAACTATTATACGCTTATAAGTCCCCGGAATTCAGCATTAGATTCGTATAAAAGCAAAGGCGTGAGGACTTGTCTGCTATTCATCGAAAAACAGGCATCGCCAAACGCCTAATCAGAAATGAATAAAAACAATACTCTCACGCCGTTCTGGTATGAAGATATAGCACAAGCTAAACAACATATACAAAACAGATGAGCGTCATGTCCGTAATCCTTCTGATTTTGAAATTGGCGATTTCGTTTTTCAGGATGTGTGGCAAAAACGCTTTCACTACACCGGTCATTTCTCTAACCAGATGTTGCAAATATACATTTTTGTTTTGAACATGACGCTCTTATTTGAGTATTTTTTTACCTTTACCAATTGTTTGATGCAAACATAAAGTTATATGTTTTCTTATAAAAGGATTTTGAGAACGTTTTTTATGGAGAAGATAAGAAAGTCTCAAAATCACCCTAAAATGATACTGTTTTATGAATGACGAACTTGAAATACTACAATGTTTGATAGAGAATAGAATATTTGCTCCGTCTCCTTCTGCTCTGGCAAAAAGACTTGCATACAAAGGGAAAATGACCATTTATCGTGTCATGGAAGGAAAGGTTTCTTTTAGGGTGGTACATGATGTCTGGAGAAAACTGTTAAAAGAGTTCCATATCACAGATGATATACCTTATTTTATTGGACGGGTTTGCTATATCACTAAACTTTTCCATAATGCCATCCTCCCCGAAATGAATACCAAACATCCGGAGTGGATAGAAAATGTGCTTATATCTTTGATAGATGATATATATGTCTATAATTCCGATAAGTTTAACAAGGAATTTGTGCCAATACTTAAAGATTTGAGAAGGGACGAACCGGATATTTATTGGGGGATGGCAGTATTGTTTTATATAAAAGCGAAGGGCTATGATCCATATGGGAGGGCTACGGAACAAATACTATATAAGTTTTTGGATCGTTTGGACAGTTTCTTGTATACGCTATATCCTGAGAATAATATGGCACATCAAGTAGCTTGTAATCTAAAATCATTAGCGGAGCGAAATAAAGATAATAAAAACATATGGTGGTTGTTATATAATGGGACCTTGATATTGCGTTATTATACAGATCCAAAATTTATCAATACTGCCATAAAATGCTTTCAACTTTTAAATTGGCCCGCCAGAAGCTACTGGATAATCCCTAAGACAAGCTATCAAGAAGGAGTCCAGGCATGGTTGATGGTTGAAAACAACTTTAATACTGCTACCAATGGATATTACATATTACTTCAACTTGAAACAGGAAAAGATACAAACACGTTTAAAGCCCAAGATATGTGTGTCTTTCAGTTTTGGACAATAGATACAGAGGAAGATTACCCAATTTTACAGACTAGCAAAATGGTTAATAAAAAAAAGGAATTTTGCCATTATCTTTATGACTACGACTCTGATGACCGAATATTAAAAATTACTCCCAATCCGGATACAGGAAATCTTCATAAACTTCCATTATCAATGTATCAAGTAAACTTGTCCGAGCCTAAGGGAATAAACGAAAAAACCTGGAGTCGTATATTTACTAAGTTTGATAAAGGTATAGGGGAAACCATTTATAAAAATGCTTTAGAGAATTTTTTAGGTATTAGTAATCGTAATAATGAATATACAATAAAAGATGTTATTATAACCAGGTTAGATTTCCTGCTTATTCTAACAGAGGCTGGGG
>ULRX01007840.1_pt1 | contig 45368 bp, 40 predicted proteins | sample 1955871 | NCBI WGS metagenome assembly ULRX01 (sample SAMEA4835695, study PRJEB28245) | human gut metagenome | biome: gut microbiome; material: fecal sample | place: Denmark | collected 2008 | reverse complement strand
AGGAGATACTCTTGGCCTTTGGAACTGTGCTAAGGACCAGATCCTCCATTTCACTCATCTTAGGCCAGTTTTTTATCTTTGTCTGTTTTCCTTCAATGATAAGTTTTTTCTCTACTACTGTATTTTCTTGTGCTGCATGTTTCCAATCTTTCCACTCTTCATCCGTATAGTAATATAAAGCTGGGACATTCTTTTTCACTCGTACACTTTTAGCTCTAATAATCATGGTAGTCATCGTAGACCTCAGGTCAAACCATTGACCTTTGGGCGAGTCAAAAACCCAGTTGACAACTTCTGTTTCATCCTTAGGCTTTTCTGATTCGGTCTTTATTACATTTTCATCAAATGCGGCGAAATATACCTTTTGAGATTGACATATAATCTTCGGAATCTTATACCCCCCTCCAAAACAATTGTTATGGGTCAACACGCCTGGTGCCAGTGTCACCTGCATCAATGATGTACACCCCCAAAATGCCTCGTTTTCAATAATTACATTCTCAGGTACCTTCACCTTTCTCAATGCTGTGCATTTTTTGAAAGCGCCTTTATCAATGCGTTTTCCTACCACATCAAGATTGATTTCTTTCAACTTACTGCAATTGCAAAAAGCAGCTTTTCCTACATATATAATTCCCTTTGGAAGTACCACCTTTTCCACTTTATCTGCCACTATATGACCTAACTGAGAATAGCACTTGGCATCCGACTTTTGCAAAATATCTTCCTCGTAAAAGGTATCTGCTCCCACCCCAATGATCTTATATCCTTCTATATATTCTGGAATCACGATTTTTTTTTGTTCATTTAATACACCCCAAAAGGTTGCTGTTTTTTGTTCCTCAGACAATACTCGGTATTTATAATTACCAGATATCCTCACATTTGTAAGATCTTCCCAAAATGACTTAGGCCCCCAATTAACCCAGTTAGGATCATCAAATCTATTCTCCCACCGTAAATCATAGGCACTTTTCCATGGTTGTGGATCCGCACTGGCACTCTTTGATGCACTAACCTGCATTCCCACTAAGAACAAACTTGCCATAAACACTGCTAAAATTCTCTTTTTCATAAGTCCAACCTCCTATCCATTTTTACTAATGGACAGAGCTAATATTTAAATAACAGGATTTTAATATTAACCCCATCCTCCTTTGATTTCATTACTTTGTTCCCATTGAATTTTGATATATCGGGACCATATTACTAGCATAATATGTATTTTGATCTCTTATCGTATCAGATTTTGTATCTTCATTTGCCATATCTTCAATATAGTATCTGGATATACTTACCGCACTTTGATACCTTCTCCTAAAAAAGTATGGGTTATCTTCGTAACCTTCCGCAGCAGAACACTCGTAAGGACTATATCTATATACAATTACATTTTTTATCAAAAAATCTTTCAGACGGATAAATGGAATTCCATTATATTTATCAATAACAGTACTTAATTTTTGGGGTCTAGTTATATCTATCTCATCCTTGTCACGTCCCAGAATATTAGCATAGCATATTTTACATTGATCTGCATTTACTTCCATGGCATCCCTATCATATCCAACTTCATATGATTCTGTTGGGAAAACCATCTTTCTTGTAACAATAGCACGATGCGCCTGTATGTCCTGCACAAGATGTAAAAAGACACCCAGAATCATATATCCCATTCCTCTCGTGGTTGTGACATCCGCTGCTGAATCTTTATAATTTTCCTTCATTCTTTGATACAATGTTCCCATATCTGCTATTATCCGTCGTTCCGTCTGCTTATCTATCCGAATAGAATGGTATGTGTCTGCCTTATAATTACCTACATTCATATCAAAAGCAGAATTTAACGCTAACCTTCTTCTAGCCAGTTCATACAGAAAACTTAAATGTTGAACTACTTGTTTCATGTTGTATTGTGATTTGCCATGATATGGTGAATAGTTAGGATATATATTTTTAAACTTAGGGTTTCCCTGATCATCTCGCAATAGTTCACCATCGGCACGATATAAATACATTATCTCACCGTTCGCATCCCGTTCCGCATTACCTTCTCCACTGGCACTAAGAGACGGTATACAGTCTGTCAAATTAGCCGCTCCCGCCACCAACATCCGATTATTAGTCTTTTGCGTGTCATTAGTTGCTCCCCAGGAAAAGTAGGATATATTCATATTATTAATAATGCTATAATGTCCCGATGATTCTGAGTGATCAGTCCATTTATCACTATTCCATGATCCGGTCACTTTATCCTCAAAGTTTTCTTCCTGCACGGCTTCCATGACTTTCTTAACCTTTGCCACCGATTCCTTCTGTACCTCTCCGTCCATGCCAGAGAGTGCTGCTTCATAATTCACCAGTTTGTTTCCGTCAGACAATTTGGTCGCAGAGATCAAAAGCACCTGCTGCAGTTTTTCTCCTTCCATCTGCGGATTGGCACTTTTAATCGCTGCCGCCACGCCGGTTACATGGGCCGCTGCCAGGCTGGTTCCACTGGAAATCGTGTGAGAACCTACATATCCGGTAGACTGTACTTTTTCTCCCGGTGCTACCAGATCTGTCTGCTCTTTTGGAGAAAAGTCAGACACTTCCATCTTCTCATTAATACTACCTACTGAAATCACATGGTCGTAAGCTGCCGGATACTGAATTTCCTTGGTATTATTTCCTGCTGCCGATACCATGACGATCCCCTTGTTATGAGCCTTTTCGATCTCTTCTTCCAGAACCTTCGAGTAATGATCCGTTCCAAAACTCATATTAATGATGTCCATATCATTCTCAATACACCATTCAATGGCTTTGATCACGGTACTGATCGTGGTCTGGTTTTCCTTATCCAGCACCTTTACTGAGTACAACTGAGTCTTGCTGGCAATCCCTACCATACCGGTTCCGTTGATCCTGGCTCCGATCACACCTGCGACTTCTGTACCATGTCCTGTGTTGTCCGTCGGTTTGTACCCCTCCGTTTTGTCCGAAAAGTCCATCCAGTCTTTGGTAGCCAGTTCATAATGGGTATCGATTCCCGAATCAATGACAGCTACCTTCACACCTTCACCCCGGTATTGGTTTTCCTTCACATTTCCTGCCACACAGGCAATGTTCCATGGCACGATCTCCTTATCCGTGTCTTCCGGTTCCTTTTCTTCCAATGGCACATACTTTTTCGGATCGTTGGTGTACTCACTCTTTCCCTCATCCGGATCTTTTGCCTCTACTGCGATAGCACGAGGCTCCTCCTCCGTACTGCTTGCCTGCAGCTGGTAGTTCTTCTCCACTGTCAGTGAGTCGTCTTCCTGATAGTCTTTTACCTCATCCTTAGACAATTCCACGGCTGCGGATTGAACTTTGTTCAGATATTTTTCATCCTGCTCTTTGTGATTTACTACCCTTTTATTCTCCTTGTTCCACTCCTTGCTATAGTCATTATACTGCTGTGTATCATCTACCTTCACGATGTACTCTTCCGTATCTTTTTTGTTGTCAGCTGCCTTCATTTTTGCCGCCGTGTCCGGACTGATAACAAGAGTCAGCATACTGACCATAGACAAAATTGCTACAATTCGTTTTTTCATGTGTTACCCTCCTAATTCATTATACTATAGTGATTGCAAATATATGGATACTGGGATTGATAGGAAGCAGGATTTCCGACACTTCTCCCGCCGGCATATCATATTCCTGCTGATACAGATACAACACCTCCTTCATCTCCTGCCAATCTCCATTTTCCTTCACTACACCGTGCCCCTGCCAGGCAACGCTCTCCCCACATTGCGGCGGGTTGATATAATCCGTAAACGCTATGGTGATCTCACCTGCTGCCTTTCCCTGATCCTGCAGCCGCAGGATGTCACTGGAATTACCAAACTCCGCAGAGCCGATGAGACTTATTTTGCTATACCTGCCCCGTGGTATGCACACGCACTGTCCGTCACAGGCAATGTTATCCACAATGTCCTCACCCAGCGCGGCCAGACGATACTTATATTTTCCAATAGACCACTCTCTTTTCTCTCCTTCTGTCACATAACAGGTTCCCACAGATGAAAAATCTGCCTCTTCCTCCAGTCTCTCCCTATGTAAAAATCCACGGTTGTTTCTATACTCTTCCAGCGGCACACACACCATCCGGGCCATTTCCGGCTCCACATGTATCTCTTCCTTCTCCACCTTCTCATCCCATACTTCTTCTATGTGCTCTGCAATCTGTTCCAGTTCATCTACAATTCCACTCAACCTCGCCAGCGTTCTCTCTTTCAGTCTGGCATCCTCCCGGCGGATAAAATACAGTTTGACAATAAGCTTTCTCGCCTGCTTCCATCGCACCGCCAGATTCCACAAAGATTCAGCCACCTCTACCGCTCCCGGTGCCTCATTCCGGCGTCCTGCATAATCCGTCACTACTGCCAGATTCTGGATGCTTTGATTTACCTGCAGCAAAAAGATGATCAATCCACTGATCCACAGATCTTCATCCAGAAAAACATCATAGAACAGATCCGGACACGCCGATGCATCCTGTATAAAATCTCTTAGTCCCCGAAAATATCCATTTCCGGCCAATGCCCCATACATGTTTACCACAGCATCCTGCCGTTCCTGTCTGGTGATCGGCTCCGGCTCATGATAGTTTGTAAAAAACACCTCCTGGAGTCCTTTGTAAAACAAAGTCAGCGGGAGTCTCTGATCTTCTTTCTCAAAATAAGGATCACAGCAGATCAGACCATTTTGCTCTACCTTGGTCACAAGCACCATGTGTCCCGGATTGGCGTCATATTTTCCATATCCGTCATCCCACGGACACCAATAAGGATTGATCTGCATCATCACCGGGCGTTCCTGTGCAAGTTCCTTTTCTATTTTCCGCAGAACCCCTTTCCCCGAGAAAAAATTCTTTTTCACGATCTCCAGCCCATGATATTTTTTAAGATTTTCCAAACGATCCAGCAGGTGAATCTGATATTGTCCTGCAAAATTCGTAAAACCGGACCGCCACCTCATGGCAAATCCTCCTGCATAAGACATTTCATATCCACAGTGATAATACTCTGCCACGGTTGCAATGCAGTCGTCCAGACACATAAGCCCCGTTTCTCTTTCAATTCGTTTCACCTTACATATAGACAGTTTCATCCTCTTTCACCCTTTCCCCGATTCTTCTGTAATCAATCTTGCCACTTTCCTTGTGTGGCAGTTCCCTCCAGTGTAAAATTTTTGCCAGACAGTGATCTCCTGCTGCCTGCTCAATCCTCTGTCGCCATTTCTCATCCTGCTCCTTGATCCTGGTGACATCTGTGACTACATACACTTTCTCATCATCTGAGATAACTGCGATCTCGCCGGCCCCTTCATGTGTCAGCATCTGTTCCAGATCATCCAGATTGACCCGCTTGCCATATACTTTGGCAAAACGGCTTTTTCGTCCTATCAGATACAGATATCCTTCCTCATCCAGATACCCGATATCACCGGTTGCCAGTACCTGATGCCGTCTGTCTCCCTGAGTCAGATCAGCCCGGCATGCAGCATATCCCATACTTATGTGAGAACCTTTTGCCACCACTTCCCCGGCTTCTCCTGCCTCTGTGATGACTGCTCCCTCAGAACTTCTTAAAAATATCTGTGTCCCCGGAATGGCGATCCCCACACTTCCTGTTTTCTCCAGACACCGCTCCGGCGGCAGATAACTGATCCGGGCCGTGGCCTCTGTCTGTCCGTACATAATATAAAATTCTTTGCCGTATTCCCTGGCGATCTGTCCCCAGTACTCCTGCAGACTCTTGGACAGCCTTCCGCCGGCCTGGGTCATAATCCGGAGTTTTTTGTAGCGTTCCGGATGCAGATTCATCTTCTTCATGCAGGTATATGTATAAGGAACTCCCGGCAGAAAAGTAATCCCCCGGTCTCTCATCTGACGCCAGAAGGAGGCCTGCATCACATGATCCGCCGTAAGACAAACCCTGCCCCCCACATACAATAACGTGTTTACCACTGACAATCCATATGTATAACTAAGCGGTAAAACAGTAATCCCGCAGTCTTCACCGGTCAGATGCATATACTCACAGATAGACTTCGTATTGCTCTGAATATTTTCATAACTGATCTGAACCATCTTCGGATTGCCGGTGGAGCCGGAAGTAGGCAAAAGCAACGCCAAGTCCCGGCAGACAGGCATTTCATTCTTCTCTATGCGCTCATAAAGTACATATCCCTCGTTCTCTGCCTGCCGTCTGTAAAGCCCCCGGTTCCAAAATTCACGATGCTCTTTTTCTCCCGCCAGCGGCATCCAGATCACATCCGGTTCATAATGCTCCCATAGATTCTCCTGACCCCGGTACGGCGTCTGTGCCGACAAAACCATTACCGGATGATGATTTTGGATACAGGATATATATGCCACCAGTGCCGGGAGTTCATTGGTCATCATGACACATACCAGGCGGTGTGAATCCACTTTCTGTGCAAACGCCTGCTGCATCCTGTCCAGCTGGCCATATGTATAACTTTGCTCCCTCACATACAACGCTGTATGATCTGTCCATTTGTTCAAATTCCACATCGTTCTCACCCCCTGTCTCCGTCAACGGCCATATCTCTGTAAAAAATTGTCCATCTTCGTATCAAAATCCACCCACGATACCGAATTCTGTGCCAGGTCCGTCAGTATCTGCATTTCGTACGGACAGGTAACCTTGTCTATTTTCTTTTTCAGTCTTTTCGGCACCTTCAATCCTGAAAGTTTTAATCCTCTCGTAATATCCTCTCTCGTAATATATCCCTGATTGGCACGGCTGAATTTCCATGGCAGCGCATCGAACACATAAGAAAGTTCATTCTTCATATAGTTCTCTTCCCATATAGGCATGAGTCCATTTGCCAATTCACCATCCATCAATGGCCTGTCGATGGTATCCAGTTCCTCACAATATTCATAAGCGGTTTCTTTTACACTGTATATCCTGGACGCCCCTGATATTTTGTTCAGATGGCGACACCCCTTAAAAGCATATTCCTCCACGGAAAATACTCCTCTGGGAAGTTCGATTTCCTCCAGATTGTCCGCCCCGGCAAAAGCCCCTCCTGCAATGAACTTTACGCCGTCCTTTACTTTATAATATTTGTCTGGCTTTCCCGCCGGATACGCCAGCAGGACAAGACCATCCTTTGTATACAGAACACCATCTTCACTTTTTAAAAACGGATTGTTCATCGACACTTCAATGCTTTCCAGTCTGGATGCTTCACCAAACGCTGCGCCTCCTATCCACCTTACGCTCTCAGGCAGTGCCACAGATGTTATCTTCTGACAGCCATAAAAGGCACAATCATAAATGTCTTTGGTTCCCTGTGGGACCTCAATTCTTCCTTCGGTCGGGATCGGGCAGGCAAATACCCCCTTGCTCTTGCCCTTATACATCACAAGTCCTCCGTCTGTATACACCTTGCTTGCACTCTCCAGCGAAACGCCCTTTTTCCCCAGAGAGACTTTCGTCACCTGGGGTACGCCTACAAACCACGAATTATAACGGGGAGTTATGTATGCAAATGTCTCCCCTTCTCCCACAACACGGGCATCTACTACTCGTTCATAGTCCTGCAGTTCAACTCCATCCGCTATGGCTAACTTTGTAGCTGTCTCTGAACTGACAAACGGGAGATATCCACTTTTGTCCATATGAATGGTGTCTTCTTTGGCGTTACCTCCCTGCTTCGGTACGGAGGTAACGATGGGCTCCGGTGTGATCTGCTTTACTTCCTTTTGACCGTCTTCCCCACTGCACCCTGTTAATGCCAGCAGCATCACGGTGCATAATCCGCAGAAAACTTTCTTTGTCATACTATATATCCCCCTTAGCCGTCTTACTTTTCGTACTTTGCATACTTAGCTGTCAATTCGTCACATTCACGGTTCAAATCTTTGCTTAATTGTGAATAATCCCAGTCACCGTTTTTGTAAGCCTTGTACTTTTTGTAAAGTGCCTTCATTTCTTTTACTTTATTTTTCTCCCATTCCTTACTGGATTTGTCCAAATCCCGCTCCAGGATCTGCCGACAGTCATTTAAGGCAAATAGTCTGTTTGCAAAATAACCCTGATAATCATAAGTTCCTGTCTCTACTTCCAGCTTTGCCTTATCCTTCAAGCTCTTCTTCAGTTCGCTTTCAGCCTCCCGGTATTCCTTATCTGTTTTGGCCTCCTGCATATTCTTTTCCTGCACTTTGATCTTTTCTTTGTCCTCTGCGATCCGCTCCAGTTTCTGCTGTTTGCTGTCCTGGCTGCTTATTGCATTGCCAAGAACGATACTTCCTGACAAAAGAATAGTCATTCCTAATGCGCCTACAAATACTCCGATTGCTTTTTTCATAATATCCTCCTTTATATTTTGCAGTTCTTTGTTATTTTATACTATACATAACGATGGCTATAGTAAGATTTTGCGAGTAGTAGTGCAATAAGTTACTCCAGATACTCATAGTTCATCCTTTCATATGTAATTCCTTCTGAGTCTACATCCGTTTCTCCTCTAATAAACTCGTCTGGTGCTCCGGCATCATTTTCGTCATCATTTTCATATTCTCCGTCCAATTTATCCATCTGGCCACAGGTCAATTTTTTTATCTTCCACACATTTTTTGCCTTTTCGATCGCCTTTGAATTTCTTGGTGCTATAATTTTTCCTGTTGAAATAATCCAGTTCTTATTTTTATCATGTCGTTTTTTTAAGTAATAACTTTTTGATCCCGGTTGTAATTCCGTATTTTTCCCCAGGAAAATCAGTTCACCCGGTGATTTTTTGTAGTTGTTTGCATAAAAGTTATCACAATAAACGACCTTCTTCGTAGATGCCGGGAAGACAAGTTTCTTTAATTTGGAGCATCCAACCAAAGCACGATTATCAATACAGATTAATTTTTGATTCTCCGGGAATCGTATTTCCTTCAGTTTTTTACATCTGTTAAATGTTGGGAACAGCCTCTCATCGTAGTCCAGAGAAACCTCGCCATTTTCAACAGCATCGTTATAATCCGGCCAGTCAAACGTCTCTATCTGCGTCCTATCAAACGCTTCTTCCGCAATATATCCTTTATACCCTTTCCGAAATTGAATTTTCCGAAGTGTTGAACCACTAAAAGCACCTCTGCCAATACTTATTTCCTTTGATTTTACAGTTACTTCCTTAATATGTGTGCCCATGAATGCAATCTCTCCTATTTCCTCCAAGGTAGATGGGAGAGTCACCTTATTAAAATAGCATTCAAAAAAAGCATTCCCACATATTGTTTCTATTCCTTCTGCCAGGACCAGATTTTTCCGTTTGTCTTTCTTATCTGCTTCCCAATACTCTGTTGGCCCCCTTGCTATCATTCCATGAATGGTCGGATTAAAGGAAAAGTCCACATCACTCGAATCATCACTTACCCCCGCTCGAGTCACTTTTTTACCATCTATCTTTGACGGAATATACAATGTATCTTCGTCCGTCCCCGCTGCCAATACAACCAAACTGCCATCATATTCCGCATAATATATATACTTATATCTATGTCCCTGTATAGTTACATTCCTCTTTTCTACCGCATGGGTTGCTGCTCCTGGCACAGCAGTTGGTTCTACCCAGGATGACAGCCGTTGCGTCGGTGTAGGACTTGGCGTAGATGTGGGTGTCGGTGTGGGTTCACTTTCCACTTGACTGCCGCATCCAACACATAAAATCATGCATAGCGCAAAAATCCATTTTACTCTCTCCATGTTATCACTCCTCGTATAATAAGTTGACAATACTTTCTGCTTCCTACTCACCGTATTTTTCTAAAAATGCATCTACTTGTTTTCCAAATTTCTGCAAATCTTTCTTTTCCATTACGTTCAATGCCATAGAATACAGAACTTGCATTTCGTATTGATATGAAATGTTATCAATCTTTTTCTTCAGTCCTGCCGGCACTTTTCCTGTCTCTTTCAACGCATCTACGATGTCTTTGGTACTAATGTTTCCATACATGTCTTTGCTGAACTTCCATGAATAACTACTGTAGAGATAAGAAAGGGTTCCTTTCAGGTAGTCTGCTTCCCATCGTGAATCACTTATCTGTGTATCCTCACCGGATTCCTCTGTTTTTAACTGTTTGGATCCATCCAGCGCATCACAGTATGCATATGCATTTTTCTTTACCCGGTACACCTTTGATGCACCACCGAAAGACTTCAGACTGGTGCAGCCTTTAAATGCATAATCTTCAATGGAAAACAATCCCTTAGGAAGTTCTATCTTCTCAAGATTGACTGCTCCCGCAAACGCTCCTCTGGCGATATACTTAACCTTTGCGTCAACTTTGTAGGTTTTATCTGTTTTTCCCGCCGGATATGCCAGCAGTACGCGGCCATCCTTTGTATACAGAACACCATCTACGCTTTTCAAAAACGGATTGTCCGATGCTACTTCTATTTTTTCCAGTTTTTTATTCTCTCCGAATGCTGCATCCCCAATCCATCGCACACTCTTCGGCAGTGTCACAGATGTTATCTGGTCACAGCCATAAAAGGCACAATCATAGATGTCTTTGATTCCCTGAGGGATCTTTACCTTTCCCTCTGTGGCAGGGACACAGGCATACACTCCCTTTGCCTCGCCTTTGTAAAGCAGAAGTCCATTCTCTACATACGCTTTACTTTTTTTACCAACGGTAACATCCGCCTTTTCCAGAGAAATGCTCTTAACCTTAGGGCTGCCGGCAAACCAGGAATTATACTGCGGCTGGACAAAGGAACCGCACTCATCTTTTGTGCTGGTCGGCTCATAATCCTTCAACTCAACCCTATCTGCTATAACCATTTCGGTGGCATTATCCGCCTTTACATCCGGCAGATAACAGCTCTTATCTACATATACCGTAGATCCCTCTACATGATAATCCTGATTTTGCTGTTGGGTAACTGCTGCCACCGTTGGCTCCGGTGTACTCTGCTGTGTTTCCTGACCGGCATTGGTCGAACTGCCACATCCCACCAGCAATAATGCCATCATAGAACATACTCCCCATAACATTTTTCTTCTCATTTCGTTTCCTCCTTGTCAATATGTGTTGCCCACCCTATCTGCTGCTTAATCTGCTACTTTGAATAAGACCATTTTACTTTGGCCAGTTTGTATCCCCTTCCTGCATCATCACGCCAAGAATGTTGTCCTTTTCTTCGAATTATTTTCTTCACAGTGTATATCTTTTTTGCACATTTAACAGCCTGTGATTTCTTTGGTGCTATGATCTTCCCTATAGTGAGAATATACTTATCATAGAGATCTTTTCCTCCTGTGTTCGCATTCTCAATATCCAGATATTTTCTGATCTTCACTCCCTGCAGTTTTGTGCTTTTCCCCTTAAATACCAGTGTTTTTGGTGCTTTGGAAGTATAATTTCCTGCATATTCGTGCCATCCGTAAATCACCTTTTTCAGGCTCTTTGGAAATACAAGTTTCTTTATCTTGCTGCATCCTTCAAAACAAGATTCCGGTATATACACCTGCTTCGTTCCTGCTTCAAAAGTTATCTTCTTTAATTTTTTACAATCAGAAAACAAATAACTTCCCATCTTGTTCTTCAGCCCTTTTTTATAAGCCGGCCAGCGGAAAGTGGTTAATTGAGTTCCGGAAAATGCGTTTTTTTCGATCGTTCCCTGATAGCCCTTAGGAAGCGTTATTTTATTCAAGCTTCCATAAACAAAGGCAGATCCTATTTTTGTGTTCTTTCCCTTGATCTGAACCTGCTCAAGCTGGTTTCCTCCACCAAAATACTCTACCGTTTCCGGCACTACTATCTTCTTTACTTTCACATTCTTGAATTTTTCAATGCGAGTGATAGTAGAAGGAATCGTGATCGTATCATACTTTTTACTGCTGTTCTCTGACCACACATAATAACCCTGATCATCGTGTGAAAAGCACTTGGTTCCATATTGCACTGTACTGTCCTGGATTTCCGTAATCTCTTTTACAGGTATTCCTTCAATGTACGCCGGAATAACCAGTGAATTTTCGTTGCTTTTCAATCCCTGCAAGATTGCATAAGTTTCATTATTCGCTACATTTTGGCTCACTCTGAAAAGAATTGCCTCATAGTGATGGCCTTCAATATCTACATCTTTTACCTCGTTCAAGACCATGTTCCCGGCTATCTTTATACTGTCCGCCTTCGCCTTTCCCGGCTGTATCCCTGCCACCGACAGAACCGTCAGGAAAAATATAAGTACCCCTGTTTTTACATGTGTTTTCATAGTAACCTACCTCCTTGTCCATATGTGTTACCCCTCTATTTGGGGCTATATAATACCTAACGATGGGTATACCTGAAACCTTGCAAAATCCCCCAAAAAAATTTCACCAATTTCACCTTTTTTTAATTATTTTCTAACTCCTATTTCACCATTCTACCATTCACATAGATATGCTGGATTTTACTCAAATCTATCTTTTTATCCAGTTTTGTGCCATATTCGTAGGCATACTGTGAATCTTCATCCTTCACCTCATATGCGGACTTTGCATTATCTGTCAACCGGAAAACGGTTTCTTTCTTTTGCCCCCGCTCCTGAACTTCAACAACATACTTTTCTGGCTTACTCTGACTTAAGATGCGGATTCGCTCTGATGACATTCCAGTTTTGGCACCGGCACCATTGAATGTAACCCCTTCTTCCGTATCTTTTAAACAAATCATCATTTGAGGATCAAATCTTTTCCCGTCCTCTCGCAGTTCTGCCGTTTTAATACCGATCTGTCCTTCGTCTGGCACTTCTCCTGCCAGATAAAACCTGGTTGTTATCAGCAATTTCCCATCCGACATTTTCCCTTTGCTTTCAATGTTTCCGACTCCGTTGAGAACAAGACACATACAACCATCTTTTCCAAAACTTTTAACAACACCACTTAACATATTAGGTGTTTCCATTTCCCCGGAATCTTTTGAAACTTCAAAGAATAACTCTCCGCTTTGTGTACTGGAACAGTAATCGTATTTTTTCAGTTTGATCGTGTACTTTTTATATCGGAATTCTGCTCCCTGCTCTGTCGCCTGTATGCTTGTCCCTGTAGCTGTGGCTGGCGTTGATGCTGCCTGCTGCGTAACGGCTGCATTCGTCCCCGTATTTTCTACACTAGATGGGGTTTTTGCAAAATTCACTCCCACTATAATGCCTGCCGCTGCCACTCCCGCAACTAATACACTCAGTCCAATCTTCCCTTTTCCATTCATTCTGTCTTCCCCCGTTTTTATTAGTTTCCACCCTATTTGCTGCTTAGTTGGTTATTTAAAAAACTATAGCCGTGTCCAAAAATTCTCTTAGTGGGCAAACTGAACATCAATGGTATCCTTTGAATTACTGCTAAGCATAGATTTCTCAATATCAAGGAAACTGTATTTTTCATTTGCCAGCACATCATAGGAACTGGAATCCGCTGCCTTTGGCAGAGTACCATGTACTCTGAGCAGATAACGATAGGTCTTGTTCACACCCTTATCCATATAGTGATACAACTCTCCATCAAATGTTATGCTATGCCCCAGACCTGTATCGATTGTCTCCACATTGCCCTTCAGTTTTTTCACGATTTCCACGCGGATTCCTGCAGGATGTCCCATCTTCGTCTCCGAGACAAAATGCTCCCATACTTCCTGATTCTCCATTTCCCGGTCTTCTGTTACCTTGAGTACCGGAAGTATCGTCTGTACTCGCTTTGTTTCCTGTACTGCTTCCTTTTTTCCTGTCTGTGCTGCCAGGACATAACCTCCGGCTCCCAGCGCAACTGTACACGCCAATACGGCAGTAATAAGGATTCCTTTCTTTTTTCTCATGCTCTGCTTACCTCCTATGATCTATAATTTTATTACTTGGAATAAGACCACTTGATCTTAGCCAGTTTAAAGCCTTTCTTGCCATGGGTTCTCCAGTTGTTGATAGGCTTGATATTTTTTATATAGTACGCTTTTTTTGCGTATCGTATCGCACTTGAATTTTTAGGTGCGACAATTTTCCCGGTAGAAATCAACACCTTATTTTTCAAATTCACGGAAAAAATATCAACAACAGCATCACTTCCCAGATAATTGCTGGCCTTTACGCCCTTCAACTTAGTCTTTTTTCCTTTGAAGATCAACTTTTGAGGGCCATCATCATAATTATCTGCATATACATGGAAGCCATATACAACCTCCTTTGTTCCCTTCGGAAATGTGAGTTTAGTCAGGTTAATGCAGTCATAAAAACAATTTTGGGGAATCCTTATATATTTTGATTTCTTTGGGAAAACAACTTTTTTCAAGGATTTGCATGATGAAAAAGCACTTTCCTCTATCTTTTTAGCCATGCTCTTTTTTGTGTAAACCGGCCAAACAAAACTTTTGATGTCACTTCCTGAAAAAGCACCTTCCTCAATTTTACCCTGATAGTCCTTCGGCAATGTGATCTTTTCCAGGCGTCCTCTGGCAAAGGCACTTCTTCCTATAACAGTTTTTTTACCTTTCACTGTAACCTGTTTTAAGCCGCTTCCACCACCTATATAGGTAACGGATTCAGGAACACTCATTTTATTGATTTTTACGACATCAAAACAACCAGACTCGATTCGAGTTACCGTGTTCGGAATCTTTACTTCCTTGTACTTGCGTGTCTGGTCATCCGTCCAGAAAGGTACTCTGTTTGTCTCCTGCTCTTTGAAGTACTTGTTTTCAGTTGTTGAGTAGTCATTTTCTCCACCGACACTTCTCACCGGAATATTTGCGATGGTGGATGGAATATAGATTACTTCCTCCTGAGTATGAAGTCCCATAATCTGTACCCTGGCCTGATCGGTTCCATAATTCTTCACTTCAAACCAGATTGCCTTATACGAATGTCCTTCCAGCTGCACTTCTCCATATTCATAGACGCCGTCCTGGGTAATATTGATCGTATCTGCCTTCACCTTTGGTGTCTGCAGACCAGCCAGTGACAAAACAGCCATAAACAACAGCACCGCTCCTGTTTTCATCATTTTTTTCATGTCCTTCATCCCCTTTCCTTATTTTAAATAAGACCATTTTACTTTTGCCAGTTTATAGCCCTTTTTCCCATATTCATGCCAAAGGTCCTTCCAAAGTTCCTTATCCACACCGGAATTTTTATAAATTTTCTGGATACGGTACGCTTTCTTTGCATACTGGATTGCCTTAGATTTCTTCGGTGCCACAACCTTAATTGTTGTCAATAAATCCTTTTTCTTCAAATCTATCTTATACTTTTTGCCAACCCGGTTGCTGTTCAGAAATTCTGCAGCTTTTAAACCTCTTAATCTTGTATTCTTTCCCTTGAACACTAACTTTCTGGGACCATATGGCTGATTATCAGAAACTCCCATGTATTTGTATACAACCTTGTCAATGTTCTTTGGGAATGTGAGCTGTTTTAACTTCTTACATTCGCCGAAGCACCCCCATGAAATATACACATAATCAAGATATTTAGGAAAAGTTACTTTCTTTAATTTTTTACAACCATAAAATAAACCATTACCTATCTTTCTCCACCCATTTAAACTGCTGTGATCCGGCCATACAAAAGACTCAATCTGACTCTCTGAAAAAGCACTGTATTCTAGTTTTCCGTGATATTTTTTAGGAAAAGTGATCTTTTGTAATCTTCCTTTCTCAAATGCCTGAATACCAATCGTCGTGTCCTGTCCCTGAATGACTACTTCCTTCAATCCGGTTCCGCCACCCATATAAATTACCTGTTTCGGAACAACCACTTTATTTATCTTCACCGCCGAAAAGCACCGGCTTCCTACACACTTCAGTGTAGATGGCAAAACCACCTCTTTATACTCTTTATTGGGATCTGCCGTCCATAGCAAATACCGTTTTTCCTTTGTTTGCGCTTCTGTAAAATTTTTCGTATTTTCGCAGGCGAAATATGTTCCACCACCTACCACTGTTACCGGCATTCCATCTATTGACTCCGGAATGTATATAGTATCCTCTTCCGTATGCAGTCCTAATAATCTTATTTCCTTTTTCCCTTTCCCATTACTCTCATCAATCGAATACATGATTGCCTGATAAGTGTGTCCATCAATCTCTACATCTGTAATTTCATAAAGTTTTTGAGAAGAATCTATCATCTCCGCCTTAATCTTCGGTGACTTAATTCCTGCCACTGATAAAATAGACAAGAGAAAGACTGCCACCCCCATTTTTATGTGTGTTTTCATAGTGTTGTACCTCCTTCATTTTTGTTTATATTATATATAACGCAAAAACTGAACATTATCTTGCAAAATAAAAAATATAAAAAAAAATATTTTTCCCACCCTTTTACACGCTTTAACTACTTCGTTTGTATCTTGTCGTAGTATGCGCCTGAAACATTTGCAAACGGACTTGCTGCAGAAGCCCCCGCAATCGCACTTACATAATTCTCTATTTTTATCATTTTAAATTTACCATTATTTATACCCTCACTATTATCAGTTTTTATGCATGCTGGTAAGAACACTTTATAACTCGGAGTTCTCTTATTGTCATAATCACTAATCGCCTTTGCTAATGCCTTTTTTGCACATGCATAACGATTTCCAAATTTGTCATCCATCATATGTGCTACAGCGTAATGACTACTCCTGTGAGACAGATAATAATTTGTACCCGTTTTTTCATCATGATAGATTGTGCTGTGAGAAAATGAATCTGTCAAATTATGTAGTGCCATTCCCCAAATGAAAGCCCTTTTCTGACCTTGCGTTGAGTTTTTCTTTAAATCCTTATCCCATGCAATTTTTTTGACACTATGTACAATATAGGTTCTTTGGGTCTGATCTGTAAGTTCCGGACAATAAAAATTATTTATGCCACCGGATGCCGTTACATTATCAGCCACTTTCGTTTCAAAAATAAATGTGCTAATATAATTTACCTTAAAATGGCCATGCCATGCCGGATTTTTTGTCATCCCTCGAAATACATAATCCTTTCCTTCCTTTTGCTCAGCCACATCTGGAAACCTCATACCTTTTTTCACATATGTTTTCTCTGATGGCACCATTTTTTCATGGTCCTCTGTTTCCCAACTTCCTTTCACACAACCAGTCTCTTCAAAACTTACAACTTTCCGTTCATTCTCTGCCACCTGCTGAGTTTTAGTGTCTTCCTTATACTCCTTCTTGTACTTACTATAATTTTTCAGTGCATAAGATGCATCCAGAAGTCCATAACCATATTCACCTTTATCTCCATAGCAGTTTGCACTTTTTGCCAGTACCTGACGAACAAATTCTGCGGGCATTTCGATGTCTTTACTCCAGATTTTTGCAGCCACAGCTGCCACTTGTGGTGCCGCCAGACTAGTTCCGGAGTCTACTCTTTCATCTCCCAGTACACCGGTGCTTCGCACCAATTCTCCCGGAGCCACGATCTCTACTTCCTCTCCCTTGGAACTGCTGCCAGTTACCTGTGCTTCTTTATCCACAGAACCTACCGCTATTACTTCATCAAAGGCTGCCGGATACTGTACTCCTTTATCTCCTGTATTACCTGCTGCGGCTACCAACAGGATTCCTGCTTCATGTGCATCCTGTATTGCCTTTTCCAATGCTTCCGATGGTTTGTCCATACCAAAACTCATATTGATAATGTTTACCTTCTCTCGGATTGCCGTATAAATTCCTTCTACAATACGGCTGACAGGTGCTTTATTCTCATCATCCAGTACACGGATTGAATAAATCTCTGCGTCTGGTGCAATTCCTGTGATTCCCTCCTGGTTATCCTTTGCTGCGATCAAACCTGCCACACTGTTTCCATGACCGGTTCCATCCATAAACAAAGGACTCATCTCTTCCTCTCCAGGTACCAATGTAATACTGTATGCAAGATCGATGTCATTTCCATCATCCACACCAGAGTCCAAAACCGCAATCTTTACCTTATCTTTTCCTGTGACATCTTCAGTGGATTTTGCATGAATCATCTGCATATTCCACTCGGTGTCACTTTCATTTTTTTCTACTACATTTTCCTCTTTCTCATGAATATCTTTGTCTGGAATCACTTCTGAACTTGCCGTTACCTCAGCATCTTCTTCTACAGATAAGATATCTGCATCTTTTTCCAGTTTCTTCACTTCATTCTGTGTCAGCGCAACAGAAGTCATATGATTTTTTACCAGATTTCCCTGTGCATTTTCACCGATCTCGTCTGTCTTATCATATGTTTTCTCCAATTGTTTTGCTGTTTCCTTATCCTTTGTCACAATCAGATAATTCTTACTGTTCCCACTGGTCTGCTGTGCTGCCTTGACCATCAGTCCATTGGGAACAAGCACATTAAAGCAAAAAATCATTGCCGTTATCAGTGACCAAACTCTTCTTATTGTATTCATCTTTGTACCTCCTACTGTCATACGTTGTTTTTCGCATTTTTCTCTACAAATTTTATGAAATCTCCTACTGTCTCAAAAGCCTGCAGGCTTTCTTCTGAATCTTCCGAATCAAACCCAAATCGTGTTTCCGCCTCTACCAGAAGTTCCATACACAAAATAGAATCAAACTCCAGCTCATCAAAAAAGCTTGTGTTCTCATCGATTTCCCCCAGTTCCTTCTCGGCGATTTCCCTTATGATCTGGATCACGGATTCCTTTATCTCTCCCATATCTGCTCCTTACCCCCTCCTTTCCATCGGTTTAAAGTAAGACCTTTTTCCCGTAAAATCCGGGAACAACCCTTTGGAAAACACAAATTCATACGAAGCTTTCTTCAACCGTTCATCCCCTATATATTGCACAAATTTCTCGCACAGTTCCGGTATTTTTTCATCTACCACCAGGTGGATCGTAAAACGGTCAAAATCTTCCTGTATGATCTGAAACTGCCAGATACAGTTATCATACTGGACATTCAGACAGTCAATCGCCCTTACAAAAACATAGGGTGTGATACGACTGCCATCTTTCAACTGTACCCAGGTTGCCTTTCTGCCTGATTCCAGATGCAGAATTTTTCCCTTGTGTCCACAATCACATGTATTTTTCTCCAATCTTCCTACATCACCAATTCCATAATGATCAAATGGCATAGCATGGTTATGAAGTGTGGTCACATAAATGTTACCGGTTGTTCCATCCTCGACTACATTCCCTTCATCATCCAGGATTTCAACCTTTACATTATCTTCCATACAGTGTAGATGCCCTTTGGGACATTCATAAGCAATGGAATTTACCTCATTTGCCCCATACTGATTGGCCACTTGACAATGAAATGCATCTCTTAGTCTTTCACGGAGTTTGTCTGTCAGTTCCTCCCCTGTCATCTCTATGTATCGCAGAGATGAGATTTCGGGAAGTTCATACTGCGCTTTTACCATACACAGAAGTTCTGCTACCGACGGCTGCAAGATCATCCACACAGGTTCAAATTCCAGCATTTCACAGTATATTTCCACCATTCGCTGCTCCGTCAGATTATTCTTACTGAATGTCAACGCATTCTCTTCCACACGACTAAGAGGTTCTTTCTCACCGGGCACTGCCATGGTGTAAAACCGGCACCGCTTGTGCCAAGGCTGGATACCATAAAACTTTTTACGGTAAAACCACAGCGAAAACATGGACCGCATGTAATCCTCTTTCTTCCAGTATACTTCCAGACATTTTCCGGTAGATCCCGATGTGTCATTCCGAAGTAATTTTCCTTGGTATAAAAGTGGTACATATTCGGGAGGCATGATTTTCAGTGCGTCTCCCACCAGGTCATTCTTTTCCATAAAGTCTCCTTTTGCTCTACTCATTTTCTTTACTAACATCACGGATGGCTGCCATCATAGCCAGCACAAGAACCCAAAACCATGCTATTATCACTGGTTCCGCCACGATCCTTAACCACGAATCGAAACAGCAGGCTATGACTATCAATATCCCTTCCACGATCCACACAATCCGGGATGTTTTTCTGTATTTTTTTCTTTCATTGTCTGTCAGTTTTTTCTGCTCGGCCTCAATGGGTGCATGAAAAAAAATCATAATCCCTGACAATAATGCAATACATATAACTGTCTGCATCGAAATCACTATAAATTTCATAGTCAGACAAGCTGCCAAAACAATGGCTCCTGATTGAACTACACAGACACTTTCCCTCTTTGCATGATATCCCCCTGCAAAGGACCTTAGTGCAATAAATGAAATCATGAATACGAAGTACTGCCACCATACTTGCATACATATGGCAACAACCGTATAGACACCCAGCTGGACACCATACAGTATTATGTATCTCCGTACAAACTTCTGCACTTCTTCATCCTTTAAAAGTTCTTTTCCCTTCAATGCCATCCTTCCTTACTACTTTACTTTCTCAACTGGTCAAGCTGCTCTGGTAACTCTGGCTGATGCAACAAGAACACACATGTAGAACCTGTCATACCAGAAATTACAAAAGCTGAGATTCCTGTCATCAATGTTGATGCAACTGCTTTCAAAATCTTCTTCATTTTGTTCCTCCTTTCCAAAAAAAAGCATGGTACAGCCTTACTATACCATGTTTTTTTCCGAAAATGTTGTTTTTGCATCAGACAACATAAAATTGACATCAGACGACATACCATATTCAATTTTTTCCTCTACTGCACCTGGAACCCTACCAGTACCTGATATATATTTTCCTGTTCATTCACCTCTATGTCTCCCCCCAGTCTGTCCAGAAGCTCCCTTACATTTTTTACTCCATAGCCATGATATTCTTTGTTTTTCTTTGAGGTTCCATGTTCTATCACAGCCGGGATATATGTGTTTTCTATTTTGATGAGCATTCTCGGCATATCATACCGGATAACACATTGAACTTTCTTCTCTTCTGTTTTCTGAGCTGCCTCAATACTATTATCCAATAAATTTGTCAGCATCACATTCATATCGTATGTAGAAAGATTTAACTCCTGCGGCACCACACATTCCACCTGTAAATTTACTCCACATAATTGTGCTTTGGACATTTGTGCATTTAAAATGCTGTCCAGCGCATAATTTCCAGTGTCGATATGTTCCTCGCGAATCCGGTCAATATTATCTTGAATCTGCCTGATATACTTTTCTACCTCTTCCGTCTTTCCTTTCTCATTAAAGTAATATATCATGGATATATGTTTTTTAAAGTCATGCCTTTGGCCTCTCATTTGTTCTACCGCCTGTTCCAGCCATTTTGCCTGTTCCTGCTGCATACGGTTCTGGGTCTCCAAAACACTCTTTTCTCTCTCGATGCCCGCATTCTGTATCTGCTTATCAAATAGATACAAAACAGAGATCTGAATAAAAAACAAAATACAGATGCAGATAAGTAGATGAACCGGACTCAATTGATGCTGTTGGTATATTATCGCAAATAATGCAAACGATAAGGCAGGCAGCAACATGGATAAGATCCAATACTGCCTTTGAACCTCTTCATTTCTCCGTATATTTTTAAGGTTCCTTAAAAGCAGAATCAGCAGAAACTGTATAATCGGCATCGCCACGACAGAAAAAGTCGAGTGATAATCATTGGAAGCCCATATATTGTACCTGAGTGCTCCAATCAGAACTGCCATCACACCTTCTGACACCGCCATGATGAAAACGGTACTGACACACGCAAACATCCTTCTTTTCAGATTACCATAAAAACATAACACGGCATATAAATAGGTACAGAACATAAACACTACTATATTGGCAATGGGGATATTTATATACAAATTCACTGCTGTCGTAAGTACCATAAACTGTAAATATCCGACTATTACCCGGACGCCCCCCGGTTTCTTTTGATCAAAAAACAGTGTCAATGCCAAATACACCAAATAGCTCTGAAATAAACTGGCTATGATCGTTATTGCATAAAACATCATAATGATTCCATCCCCCGAAAATTCCATTTTTTCCTTAATTCTTTTACATATTCCCGGCCGATTGACAAATCCTGTCCATCAATCTGCACCTGGTTACCTCTTATACTGGTTACCGCATCTATATTGATTACATAGGAACGATGTATCCGCACCATGCCCTGCTGTGAATATTCTTCGGCAAAATTCTGTATCGAACGCCGCCTTAGTTCAATGTATTCACCATTTGTTGTGTATATTTTCACTCCGCCCCGGAACGCTTCCACATATTTTATATCCTGAATATACACACAAGAAGTACATCCATCTTTTTTATACCAAAACCGGCATCTGCCTTTTTCTTCCTCTTTTTCTTTTATCAAATGATAATCTTTTATAACCTTTTCCCGATTCAACGGTTTTTGATAAAAGTTAAATGGTCGAAGGTCAAACATATCCTTGCAGTAAGTATCCTTTCCTGACACAAATATAATATTTCCCGGTATTTCCATATCTTTCAGGCGTGCACCTACTTCTACTCCATTAATATCTGGTAATTCTACATCTAAGTATAACAGATCATAGACAGCTCCATTCTGAATCGATGTCAGCAGTTTTTCTGCCTCTTGAAATACTTCTATCATTTGTTTCCGAGAATCATTGTCTGCCTTTCGCAACCACTTACTTAATTCTTCACATATACCGTAATCGTCGTCACAAATTGCTATTTTCATACTCTGTCCTCCTTCTTTCTATTATACCAAGGTTTCCCACAAATTTCTACCGCCACATGGCAGATCTCTCCCTCTCTATTCGTGAACCACTATAAGTCACTTTTGCCTGTCGTGACTAACTACTATAGGTCACTTTTGCACCATCATGAACCACTATAAGTCACTTTCGCCTCCGTCGCGAACTACTATAGGTCACTTTCACCGCCATCACGAACCACTATAGGTCACTTTCGCCTCCGTCATGAACTACTATAGGTCACTTTTTTTACATAAAAAAAGATCCACAACCTCTCGGCTGTGAACCTCTCACTTGTCATGCGGAGTATGGGACTTGAACCCACACGCCCTACGAGCACATGATCCTTAGTCATGCCTGTCTGCCAATTCCAGCAACTCCGCATATATGATGCTAACCTTATGTCAGTCAGCAACATATATAATATCAGATTGATACCTTTTTGTCAACACTTATTTGACAATATTTCTCTTATGATTCTGTGATAAACCAGCGGAACATTTTGTTATTCTTTTTCCATATCTTCTTAAACTCGCTATGCCCCAGCGGACATACACCGGTTCCGGTCTCTATGGTGACACTGGTCCTTTCCTTGGCATACACGATCCAGTCTGCAAAACCTCCTGCTGCCGTTGTGCTGCCAGACTTAGGCATCAACATATATTTGTTGTAAGAATGGATCTTTTCTGCCAGTTCCTGCAGCTTCTCATGCCGTTCTCCGATCACATCGAAATCCCAGTAGATCACACTTCCGGTAGAATGTACATTGAGCACCGTTGTCGGCCCTACATTATTGATGAAGTTCATCAATATTTTTGTCTCTTTTTCACTGGCCGCCTTTTTGCCGGGATATCCCATGTAGGCCGGCTTTTTCACCTTCTTGCTCTTTTTCCAGCCGGACGGGAAGTTGTCATTGAGATCTACCCCTCTCGCATTGGCCTTCCACTCTTCATTGTGTCCCAGTTTCTTGATTTTTTTCTGAAGTTTCTTGTTACGGATCTTCTTGTATCCGTATTGGGAAATGGTAGCTCCATCTGGATTTACCATAGGAAGGATGTAGACGCAGGTATTGGTAAAACGCTTCTTGAAATCCGGGTAATCTCTCAATATATCCTCTGCCTGTTTGGTAAGGATCTGTGCATTTTTCCACTCTCTGGCGTGGATACATCCATCCAGCACAAGACGCTTGGAGGAACTGCTCCTGCCAATCTTCAGGCACCAGATGGTCCTGCCATCATAACTTTCGCCCAGTGACATCAGCCGGCAGCGTCCCGGATACTTTCTCTGAAGTTTGTGGAGATCTCTGGTCATATCCTCATAATCATACAGTTTATCTTTACTGCTGACGATCCACGGCTCTTTTGCGACTTTTATCTTGACGCGGATCTGGTTTTTCTCTGAGTCCTTTACCTTTATCGTTATATAGGTAGTTCCTTTTTTGACTGCGGTAACCACACCTTTTTTATTGACTGTGGCTATTTTCTCGTCTTCTGTATGGAACTTTACATGGCTTTTGCCATAATTGATCTTCAGCGTCTCTTTGTAACGCTCATACAGTTTGATCTTCTTTGCCGATGAACGCACCTTTTTCTTGTAGTGGATATAGATGTATTTGTCTTCTCCGGTTTTGCGGGAGTGAGCCTGGATGATAGCATAGTAATCGGTGTCCTCTTTGAGGGGATGACACTTGACGACTCCCTTTTTATTTACCGTGATCACTTTCTTTTTCCAAAGACTTTTACTGCCGGCTCCGTATACAGAATACACCGTCTGCTGAGACATGGTCAGGGTCAGCGGATCGGTCACATAGGCAGTGATCTTATATACCTTTTTCCCTTTTACTCTTTTGTAATGAATCCCTTTCTGGCTGCTCTTGCCGTACTTGGCTTTCGGTGAGACCAGCACATAGTTCCTGGGTGTCTCGGTTGGTGCTGCCGTGGCCGCAGGAGTGCGGACCGGCTGGGTCGGTGTCACAGACGGGTGCGGTGTATCGGATGGAGTCGGGCTGGGACTCGGTGTGGCTGTCCCCACAGCCGGTCCTGTCGCCTGCGATCCTCCTGCGCCTGTCTCTGCCGCCCTGACAGAACTTCCCGGCACCATACCCGCCGGCATCAGAAGTGCTCCTGCCAGTACATACGCCAACAGAGTTTTCAAACGACATTGTTTCATGTGTTTTTACCTCGCAAGTCAATAAAGGAGCACCTCTCTCGAGATACTCCTTGTATTTTTTATTTGTATTTGATTAAGCAAGTTTGCTCTTAGCAACTTCAACCAATGCAGCGAATCCTTCCGGATCACTGATAGCCATCTCAGACAGCATCTTACGGTTTACATTTACTTCAGCAAGTTTCAAACCATACATGAATTTGCTGTAGGAAAGTCCATTGATACGAGCAGCAGCGTTGATACGGGCAATCCACAACTGTCTGAACTGTCTCTTCTTCTGCTTTCTACCTGTATAGGACTCTTCCAAAGCACGCATAACAGACTGTTTTGCAACACGATACTGTTTGCTTCTAGCGCCTCTGTAACCCTTTGCTAACTTCAATACTCTTTTATGTTTTTTCTTTGCGTTCATTCCGCCTTTAATTCTAGCCATTCGAAATTTACCTCCTTAGCGCCAATTACTTGTATGGCATGATTTTCTTCATTGTCTTTACATTCGTCTCATCTACCAAAGCAGATTTTCTAAGATTTCTTTTTCTCTTAGTAGTCTTCTTTGTAAGGATGTGGCTGTGGTTTGCCTTATTTCTCTTTAATTTACCTGTTCCGGTAACTTTGAAGCGCTTTGCAGCAGCTCTTTTTGTTTTCATTTTCTGATTTGCCATGATTCATTCCTCCGTTATTATTTTGTGGCTGATAAAAACATTACCATACTTCTTCCTTCCATCTTAGCAGGCTTATCAACTGTCGAAACATCTTCCAGTTCTTTGTAGAAGGAATCCAGAATCTCTCTTCCTACATCCCGGTGCGCCATCTCACGGCCACGGAACCGCAGAGAAACTTTAACCTTGGCTCCCTTGGACAAAAACTTCCGTGCCTGATTTACTTTTGTATTCAGGTCGTTGGTGTCGATGTTCGGTGAAAGGCGAATCTCCTTCGTCTCAACTGTTTTCTGTTTTTTCTTTGCTTCTTTTGCTTTGCGAGCCAACTCGTAGCGGTATTTACCATAGTCGATGATCTTGCACACTGGTGGTTTCGCTGTCGGAGCGATCTTTACCAGATCCAGATTGGCGTCTTTGGCCTTGAAATACGCTTCTTTCGCAGACATGATGCCTAACTGCTCTCCGTCTGGTCCGATGAGACGGACTTCTTTGTCACGAATCTGCTCGTTAATCATTAATTCGCTGATTGTTCTTACCTCCTAATATAACACTGTGCCAAAAAAGCACAAAAAAATATGGATCCTGTTTCTAAAAACCAGCTATCCACATAAAAATTAACCATTATTTTAATGAATAAAAATGTTGTACCATAACGCGCTATGTCTCGCATGCGGTCAGGTGAGAGTGGATAACTCTGCTTTTATAACACCTTGAATAGATTACCATAGTTCCCCACAATTTGTCAAGTATATCATTGACATTTTCTTGTTTTCTGTTCTATGATAGAGACTGTGTTATATTTACTTTTACTATCAGGAGGAAATCATGAATTCAACCGATCGAATTTTCTATATAATGGGCCTTGTACTCTTAGGCGGCCTGGTCATGGTGGAGATCTTAGCCGCTGCCGGTGTGCTGACACTGACAGATCTGGGATTTTCCTGTTCTTTTTTGTCTGCCACCGGTCTGTACTGCCCCGGCTGTGGCGGCACCCACGCTGTCTGTGCTCTGGCAGGCGGACATCTGTGGGAGAGTTTCCGCTATCATCCTTTTGTTCCCTACACCGGTCTTTTATTTCTTGTTTTTGTTGTCTGGAACAGTCTGTGTACGGTAGTCAACAAAAAAACAGGCGGCAGGAAGCTTCCTTTTTTTCACTTCCATACCGCCTGGGTTTATATCGGTCTGGCCATTCTTCTGATCCAGTGGATCGTAAAAAATGTCCTTCTCTTTGTCTAGTTTATATAAGATGAGATATCCATCTTGAAAAACTGCTGTACCCACTCCGTTACCTGGGTCTTGTCGGTCTGATCAATGTTTTGCAGACTCTGAAAAGCATCCATGTTCACATTCTGCCAGTTGATCATGCTGGCATACAGATACACCATAGCCACAGCGGCAATGATGCCAAGGATACACACTGCCATGCCGATCCCGCCCATGACCCGCACATGTTTCTGGCCTTTGATGAGGCAGATCAGACCAAAGATGGCTCCGATCAATGCCGGGATCGCGGAGAGTCCATACAGCATAAAACTAAGCAGCGACACACCGCCTAAAATCAGGGAAGTCAATGCCAGTCCAAAATGCTTGTTTGTTTCTTCTACCATTTTCCTTCCTCCTTATCCCAGTCTGCTGATGGCGTTCCATGCACCGGTCACTCCGTCCGATGCCGCACTTCCATGCATCACGATGTAGATGACCACAATGGACACGGCCAGTGCTACGCCTACGGATCCTACTACAATTCCGGCAATTCCCAGGTCTTTCTGTTTCGGGTTTTCGCCCCGGACGGTAAGGATTCCCAGCACAATGGCTGCAATGCCCAGTAACAGGGACACATACCAGATACAGCAGCAAACCACGGACAGGATGGAAAAGATCAGTGCTAAGATTGCCTTTACATTGGCACCATATTTTTGTTCCATCATCAATCCTCCACTTCTACTTTCCGGATCTCCTTGGTTCGGATTTCCTTACAGATATCATCAATAAACGCTTCCAGAGAACGCTGTCCTTCATCTCCTTTGAAACGGCTGCGGACAGATACAACGCCCTCTTCTTCTTCTTTCTGTCCCACTACCAGCATGTATGGGATCTTTTTCAGCCTTGCTTCACGGATCTTGTAGCCGATCTTCTCAGAACGGTTATCCAGACTGCAGTCAATGTCGTTGGCCTTCAACTGTTCTTCTACTTTCTTTGCATAATCAATGTATTTCTCTGAGATTGGAAGTACACGAACCTGCTCCGGTGCCAGCCAGGTTGGGAAGGCTCCGGCATATTTTTCGATAAGCCATGCCAGTGTTCTCTCGTAGCATCCTACGGATGTTCTGTGGATGATATATGGGCGTTTCTTCTCGCCTTTTTCGTCGATATAATACATATCAAACTGCTCTGCCAGAAGGGCATCCCACTGGATCGTGATCATAGTATCTTCTTTGCCGTATACATTTTTGGCATTGATGTCTACTTTTGGTCCGTAGAAAGCGGCTTCTCCTACATCTTCGCTGAACTCTATGTTCAGTTCCTGCAGCATCTGACGGATATGTCCTTCTGTCTCTTCCCAGACTTCTGCATCTCCAATGTATTTTTCTTTGTTTTCCGGATCCCATTTGGACAGATGATAGGTTACATCTTCTTCCAGTCCCAATACCTGGAGACAATACTGTGCCAGTGCGATACAGTCTTTAAATTCTTTGACCATCTGGTCCGGACGGACGATCAGGTGTCCCTCGGAAATCGTAAACTGGCGCACACGGGTCAATCCGTGCATCTCGCCGGAATCTTCGTTACGGAACAGAGTAGATGTCTCACCATAGCGGCATGGCAGATCACGGTAGGATTTCTGACTTGCCTTGTATACATAGTACTGGAATGGACAGGTCATTGGACGCAGGGCAAATACTTCTTTGTCTTTTTCCTCGTCTCCCAGTACGAACATACCTTCTTTGTAATGATCCCAGTGGCCGGAGATCTTGTACAGATCAGATTTGGCCATCAGCGGTGTCTTGGTTCTCATATAACCGCGGCGTGTTTCCTCGTCTTCGATCCATCTCTGCATCTTCTGAATCACTTTTACACCGTTTGGCATGATCAGTGGAAGTCCCTGGCCGATCACATCTACCGTTGTGAACAGTTCCAGTTCGCGGCCCAGTTTGTTATGGTCTCTCTTCTTGATCTCTTCCAGGTGCTCCAGATGTGCGTCCAGGTCTGCTTTCTTTGTGTAAGCAGTTCCGTAGATTCTGGTAAGCATCTTATTTTTCTCACTGCCTCTCCAGTACGCTCCGGAGGATGAGGTCAATTTCATAGCTTTCAGCGGTTTGGTTGTCATCAGGTGTGGGCCGGCACACAGGTCTACGAACTCGCCCATCTGATAGAAGGAAATTTCCTCTCCTTCTGGCAGATCTTCGATCAGTTCTACTTTGTACGGCTCGTCTTTTTCCTGCATCAGTTTGATTGCCTCTTCTCTTGGCAGAGTAAAACGCTCAATGGATGCTCCTTCTTTGACGATCTTTTTCATCTCTTTTTCCAATGCGTCCAGTGCGGCACGGTCCAGGGATTCCATATCAAAATCATAGTAGAATCCATCTTCAATGGATGGGCCGATGGTGCATTTTGCCTGAGGGTACAGTCTCTTGACTGCCTGAGCCAGTACATGGGATGCTGTGTGGCGGAAGGCTCTCTTTCCTTCTTCGCTGTCAAATGTCAGGATGTTCAGTTCATGTTCTCCGTCTACCACGGTTCTCAGATCCACTACTTTGCCATCCAGTTCTGCTGCACAGGCCACTCTTGCCAGACCTTCGCTGATATCTCTGGCAATGTCGATAACTGCCATGCTGTTTTCATACTCTTTGCTTGATCCATCTTTTAAAATTACTTTCATTACTGATTCCTCCTTGTCTTTTTCTTTTTTCACAATATAGAAAGAGCCCCGCCCCTTCTATCGTAACTATCTTTTGAAGGGACGAGACTCGTAAATTCAATCTCGCGGTTCCACCCTTTTTGGCACTTCTACTGCAAGTACCCGGCTTCATTGAGACGATAACGGTGTCGGCCGGATCGGATTGGGATCACTCGGAGCTGGTGTTGGGATGAAAGCTGTGAAAGCACTCTCAGCCTCTGTGCTTCTCTCTGGCGCATACTGTTCATCTTACTGTTCTCTTCGCTGTGTTGGGATTATATAATTGTAAATGCTGGTAACCGGAATCGAACCGGTACGGGTGTCACCACCCACAGGATTTTAAGTCCTGGGCGTCTGCCAGTTCCGCCACACCAGCATAGGTTTTTCAACCACTGAACATTATTATAGCAAAAGAATCTGAAAATTCAAGTTCTTTTATCAACAATTTTCTATATCGCTCCGAATGGCCTGCATTCTCAGATCCAGCTGGGCACTGATATCGGCACAATCCTTCAATTCCTGACGCAGTGCCTGGTTGTCTTTCCCTTTTTTATAATAAATGCGGTGCTCCAGGCTGGCCCAGAAGTCCATAGCGATAGTACGAAACTGCACTTCTACTTTCATCAGTTTCTTCTGGTCATGAAGAAAGATCGGGGTCTCTACGATCAGGTGGAGGCTACGGTATCCATTTGGCTTTGGATTGGCGATGTAGTCTTTTTCCACCAAAAGATCAATGTCATCCTGCTTCAACAGGCAGTCCCGCAACAGATAGATGTCTTCCGGGAATGCACAGATTACCCGGACACCGGCAATGTCCATCAGCTTGTCCTCGATTTCTTCTGCCGAAAAAGGGATCTTCTTGCGCTGCAGTTTTCCCATGATACTCTCCGGAGACTTCAGTCTGGATTTAATGGTCTCAATGGGGTTGCGGTCATACCGCAGAGAAAATTCTTTGTTCAGCACATTGAATTTTGTCTCTACTTCCATGATCGCACACTCATAATAAGCCATCAGTTCCCGGAAGGCCTCTCCTTCTTCCAGAATCAGCCCCATGGTCTCATTCTGAAAAATGCTCTCCACAAAGGACTCATCCAACATAACGCCTTTTTTATCCTTGGTTTCTTCCAACTTTGTGCCCTCCTTGCTTTACAATGCCAAAATATACATATAATACAGTTTGGTTATGAACTTGCTGTCACGAAATGCCTTGTCACGGATGGCAAGGAACTCTTTCATAAACTGTTCCATCTCTTCTTTGCCGATATCATCCGGGCCAAATCTGGCATGGAATACCATCTCTACAAACAGCCGGATTTCTTCTGGCTCCATCGCCATGGCTTCTGCAATCTGCCGGGTATATTCTTCTACACTCTGACGACGGTAAATAACTTTACGGGCCAGTAAAAGCGGCACGATGTGATGGTACATCATGCGGATGCGCCTTCGTCCTTTCAGATCCCGCTCCCGTTTCTTGAACAGATACAAACGGATCCGTCGCTGTGCTTCCATGGCGGCTGCCACTAATACCAGAATCAATACCACCTGGAAGATAATAAACAACACGGTACTTCGTCTGGATGTATTACCAAGACCGCCTTCTTTGGATGTATCTTTTTGATCAATATCCTCAAAGATCATATCTTCTTCCGGCACTTCTGTAACAGCCGGTGTCGGTGTTGCTTCTTCTGGTTTTTGATCGTTTTTATTACTGTTGTCTGTCTTAACATCATCACTTTGGTTATCCTGGTTGTCAGTATTATCTGCATCGTCCTTTGACACATAGTCGTTTCCGTCTGTATCCAGGGAATCACCGTAACCAGGCGTCACCTCTACCGGGAGAAATCCATACTTGTCATCATAAACTTCAACCCAGGCATGAGCATCACTATCCAGAACATTCAGACTGCCGTCCGCCGTAATACGATCCCGGTTTACCAGATCATCCTGCTTGATACATACACCTTCCACATATCTGGCAGGGACACCCAGGCTTCGAAGAAGCAGGGTCGCTGTCGTAGCATAGTAGGTACAGTAACCTTTCTTACTCTGGTTCATGAAATACTCTACTGTATCCATATCCGACGGTGTTTTGCCCGGATTCAGTGTATAGGAAGTCTGAGTCTGAAGATAATTACGGACCCATTCTACTTTATCACGATCCGATGTTTCCCCGGAAGTCAGGAATTTATATCCCTTTTCCTTCTTTGTTTCTTCTTTGAATTTATTGATCACCTCGGAGAGATTATCCGGCATCTGAAGGTAATACTTCTTGGTAAACTCGGTCATCTTATTGCGTTTGGCCTGAGTGTTGTACCAGAACTGGTTGGTAGCAAAGTTGTGGGATCCTGACCAGTAATCCGATCTCAGATAAGTCAGATAGTACATATAATAATCTACTGTATACTCAATTCCCTTATCTTCTGCTGTCTGCCGGCCATTGGTCTCTGTCTTCAGTCCGTTTACCGGGATATAAGGAACAAGATAGTTGCCATAACCGGCCCCCAGATTGCTGATGGTCAGCTTGTCATGATTAAAAATGGAGGTTTCTCCACTGGTCTCACTGGTTCCTACTTCATTACGCATCTGTATCTGCCATTTATCCGGCGAAATTCCTTCCTGATCCATGGTCTCCAGTTCCTGGGAATATTCGCTGTCCTTGTTCAGAGAAGACCATTTGTTGTTCTGGTAAACATCTCCTACATATCCTTTAAAATACAGGTTGCTTTCTTTATTCATGGCACCTTTGAGCCGCAGGATCGTACTGCCACTGTAAGTGATAGATCCTTTGTCTCCCAGTTTTCCGTAAGAAAGTGCATCTTCGTTAAAATTCGCCTTGAACCAGGTCATCACATCCTCGTTGCTCCATCTGGTCAGGGCAAGAGCCGAGTTTTTCACCTGAAGGATCCGGTCTTTGCCTCTCTCATACCGCTCCGGCGGCATATAAGCGTAGGCAATCAGTCCTTCTACCAGACACACTACCATAAGGACCAGTGACAGTTTCTGTCTCATCCGGCGGTCGGTTGCATCGGTCCGCAGATGTCTGGTGCCCACGATCGACACAGACACCACCAGATAGGTAAATACATTGGAAAAATATCCCATTTTCCCGATCAGTAACGGCATCAGCATAAAAGGAACGGTTACAATGATAAACACGACAGACCGGCGTTTGCGGTAAAAGAACGCACTTACCAGTGCCACCTGCAGCACTCCGACCAGGATCAGAACAAAGGTGGTACAAAACAAAACGCTTCCTGTCTCTTCCAGAGACGCATTGTAGTTCCAGAGCGTCAGCGTGGTTCCACTGTAGTTCATAAACTGCTTCAGGAAGCTGTTTACCATCGTCACCATTCCCTGCTGCAGGGCACTGTGAAACCGCAGCCAAAGTGCTATGTAGAACAATAGAATACCCAAAAGGCCATATAATTTTCCATTGCGAAATGTCTCAAGCACTGTGAACAGGCCATAAAACAATACGGAAGCGATCAGCATGATCAAAAAGAAAATTCCTCTGTTAAAGGTCAGTTCCAGGCTGGTCGCCATACACATCAGGGCTGAATACACACCAAGAAAAACCAGCATAACCTGGCTGATCTCCAATATGAAATTGATGAGTTTATTATTCCTGATCTTCAAATTCATCACCTCGTACCCGCAAATCCATTACTTCCAGGCGTTCCCGCACCAGTCCGGTATTTTCCAGATCTCCATGGTCGCATACTGTCAGATACATGGCATTCTCCAGCTGGGTTCCCTTCTCCCATGCCAGATAGCGGTCTATCAGTTCACTTTCATTGTGGGTCTTTTTGCATCGGAACAGTTCCTGGAACATCCAAAGCAGTTCCTCTTCCCGTTCCACTACTTCTTCATGGATCACATCCCTCTCTCTGTCATACCAGATAAATCCCATGGGAATGTGGTGTTCGATCATAAACATGGCAATGGAATAAATGCCCTGTACCAACAGGTTGGACCGGTCATGGGCCTCCTGCTTTTCTCCCTGTATACACAGGTCAATAAAGGCATACACGACTCTCGCCAGCGGCAGGCTTCCTTCTTTTACCATAAGGCTTCCTGTCTTGCCGCTGAGTTTCCAGTGGATCCGCTGAATCTTGTCTCCATCCACAAAATCTCTTACATCAAAAATTTCCGATGGATCGTCTCCTTTTTTGTACAGGGAAAAACGGTCACTGTCTTCCATGGTCCGGTTGTACCAGCGGTCCTGACTCAGATACATCTCCCGCATAGGCGGCAGGATCAGCACATCCTGTGTTTCATAATCTTTGCCTACGGTCCAGGCAAAAATGCTCAGATAATCGTATAATCTTACTTTCTTTACTTTCACTGCCAGATTGCCGCAGTTCATCGTAGGGATCGGAATTCTTCGGTCCCTCTTTTTTCCTGCGTCTACAGAAAAACGCACTTTCATCTTTCCTTTTTCCCCGGTAAAACGGTTTTCGTATACTACTTTGGCGATTCCTTTTGTAACTGGCAGAAAGGAGTTTTTATTTTCTACCGATATGGTAATGGCCGGTCTGGCCGGCTTGTCCATATCATCTTTTTCTGCCACCGGGTTTTTGGAGTCCACCTGCACTTTTACTCTGGTTCTCATAAAGATCAGAAAGATCAACATACTAATCGGGATCAGGATCAACAATCCCATTATGGCTACGGTTCCATATTCCAGATAGAACACAGAGATAAACAGTCCTATCAGAAACAGGAACACATACGCAAGTGTTCCTATGGTCATGGCGGTTCTCCTTTACAGTTTTGGTGTCGGTATCCGTTTTACGATTTCCTCTACTACATCCGCTTCTGTAACATGGCTCATTCTCGCTTTTCCATTTAACAAAAGACGGTGAGCAAGAACCGGTACCGATACCGCCTGCACATCTTCCGGCAATACATAATTTCTTCCCTGTACAAACGCTCTGGCACGGGACATATCCATATATGCCAGAGTTCCACGAGGGCTGACTCCCAGTGTGATCATAGAGTGGTTTCTGGTTCCATCTACGATCTGGGACAGATATTTAAGCACTTTATCATCTACATGGATCTGCTTTACTTCATCCTGCATTTTCAAAAGTTCCTGTTTGGTAATGATTTCTTCAATGAAATCCAGTGGGTTGATGTCCTGACGCTCTTTGATCAGGCGCATCTCTTCTTCCATGCTTGGGTAACCCATGGACAATTTTACCATGAAACGGTCCAGCTGGGATTCCGGCAGCATCTGGGTTCCGGCAGATCCTACCGGGTTCTGGGTTGCCACTACGATAAATGGGTTTGGCAGCTGTCTTGTGACACCGTCTACCGTTACCTGTCCCTCTTCCATTACCTCCAGAAGAGCAGACTGTGTCTTGGTAGATGTACGGTTGATCTCGTCTGCCAGCAGCAGGTTACAAAGGATAGCCCCCGGTTTGTACTGGAATTCACCGTCGGCACCGATCATATTAAATCCTACTACATCACTTGGCAGTACATCCGGTGTAAACTGCAGTCGTCTCTCTGTCAGTTCCATGGCACGGGAAAAAGCAACCGCCAGTGTTGTCTTTCCTACACCCGGTACATCTTCGATCAGAATATGTCCTTTGGCCAGAATGGCTGTCATAGCCATCTCGATGGTCTTGTCCTTTCCGCGGATTACCTTTCCTACTTCATCCAATATGATCCTTACTTTATCGTTCATTCTGAATATCCTCCTTAATTACAACGAAAACGCCTCGTTTCCGCGGCGTTTTCTATCTATCTCATCCGCAAATCCTATGATACTTTCATTTTAAATTTGCGAATCGCTCTCTCGTCCTCAGCATCAATTTTCTCCATGTGACCGCCCATGCCGCGGATCTTTTCTGCGAAATTCTCATATCCGCGTTCAATGTACTGGATCTGGTCTACATAGGTGTATCCCTCTGCTGCCAGACCGGCCATCACAAGTGCCGCTCCTGCACGCAGATCCGGCGCACTGACCGTAGCACCGGTAAAACCTTCCACGCCGGTGATAAATGCCGCATTGCCTTCTACAGCAATATTGGCTCCCATGCGTCGAAGTTCGCTGACATACTTAAGTCTTGTTTCAAAAATAGTCTCTGTTACGATACTGGTTCCCTCTGACAGTGCCAGCAGTGTAGTCATCTGCGGCTGCATATCGGTAGGAAATCCGGGATATGGCATTGTCTTTACATTGGCATATGACAGGCGTTTGTCCGCCTTGACACGAACGCAGTCGTCAAACTCTTCCACTTCTGCGCCAATCTCTGTGAGTTTGGCTGTAATGGCTTCCAGATGCTTCGGAATCACATTCTTGATATATACATCTCCACGGGTTGCCGCTACCGCCAGCATATAAGTGCCTGCCTCAATCTGGTCCGGAATGATGGAATACTCACTTCCGTGAAGTTTCTCCACGCCACGGATACGGATAGCGTCTGTACCGGCACCCTTGATGTTGGCTCCCATACTATTGAGGAAACTGGCAACATCTACAATATGTGGCTCCTTGGCCGGATTTTCGATGATCGTTTTGCCCGGTGCCATGCAGGCAGCCATCATGATGTTGATGGTAGCTCCTACACTAGGGCAGTCCAGATAAATATGGTTTCCTGTCAGTTCTTCTGCTCTGGCGTCGATCTTGCCGTGATGGATCGTCACCTTGGCTCCCAGCTGCTCAAATCCCTTGATATGCTGGTCGATGGGACGACTTCCGATCTGGCATCCTCCCGGCAGTGCCACCATCGCCTTTTTATATTTCCCAAGAAGTGCCCCTACCAGATAGTAGGATCCACGGATCTTGCGGATCGCATCTTCTTCTACATTGACATCATTAATAAGCGCGCCATTGATACGGACCGTATGTGAATCCAGTCTCTCTACAATAGCCCCTATACTTTCGATTGCATCTAATAAAACCCGGACATCATCTACATCCGGCAGATTTTCAATTTTTACTGGCTCGTCAGCCATGATTGCCGCTACGATTATCCCCAGCGCAGCGTTCTTAGCACCACCGATGGTTACTTCCCCACGCAACGGTGTACCACCTTTAATAATATACTGTTTCATCTTGACCTCCAGTTGATAGAAACATATCTGATATACCACTCAAGTATAACACATTTTTATTGTTTGTAAAACGACATTTTCAATACTTTTACTAAAAAATCACTTGGTTTTTTTAACAGAATAACCAAATTTGCCGAGTTTTTCTCCCAACACAAAGTATTCGCCGTGAGAATAGGCTACAAGGTCTGTCTCGTTTAGTTCAAATTTGCCTGTCTCGTTCATGTATTTTTCGCTTACCTGCACCGCCACAACCTCTGCTACAAACATGTGGTGGCTGCCCAGTTCCAGCACCTGTCTGACTTTACAGGCAATGTTTACCGGGCTTTCCTCGATCAACGGTGCATACTGCATCTTCTCCGCCGGTGCCGGTGTCAGATTCATTTCTTTGAATTTATCTACTTTTGCTCCGGTCTTAACTCCGCACCAGTCCGTTGCATACGCAAGGTCTTTGGTAGTAAGGTTGATGACAAATTCACCACTTTCCCGGATCATCTTGTAAGAATGACGCTCCGGCCGCACGGAAATAGACACCATGGCCGGGTCGGAGCAGATGGTTCCTGCCCAGGCGATAGTAATAATATTTTTGTTTCCTTCTTTATCCCCGCAGCTTACCATAACTGCCGGTACCGGGTACAGCATATTGCCCGGTTTCCAACTCTGTTTCTTCTCCATTTTATATCCTCACATCTACATTCTTACTTTGTAGTCGATCAACTCAGCCAGTTCCGGATAAATGGACAAAAAGCAATCCATCTCATCAAACGGTCCCGTAAGCATAATGACAATCTTTTCCTTATACTGCTTCATGCAGTGGATCAGATCGTATACCGATTTTTTGCTTAATTCTGGTGCATTGGTGATCAATGTACAGCATCCCACCAGTTTGTCTGTCTGGTCTGTAATCTCTAATGCATTGAGTTTGGATGCCGCTATGCGGTTAATACTGCCCGCTGAAAAATAACCTATTTTGTTCAGTTCTTTGGTAACACGCTTGGCTACTGCCAGTGTGATCCGGTCCTCGCCGCCGGCAAACACAAAATGCGCTCTATCCTGACAGCGTCCCAGACGCAGCATAGTTCCTTTCAAAGTACGGTATGAAATGCCGTGTTCTGATATATCTTCCAGTTCTTCCGGCAGATCTTCTGCGATCGGTGCCGGCACCGGTTCCACGATGGTCTCTACCGACGCAGCCTTTTTCTCTTCCTGGACTTCTAACTGTACCGGCTGGCTGACAGCCTCTACTTCCAGCTGTTCCTGGCGTTCCTCTTTTACCTCCAGCTGGGCCACAGGTTTCAGCTTCTCCTCCTGCTGAGGTTTTTCTGCCGTTTCAGGCTCTTCCCGCTGCTTATCCGCCTGCTCTTCCACCTGTTCTTCTTCTCTTTCGACCTCTTCTTCCTCTTCTTCAAAGAATTCCGGATCCAGTTCCAGACTCATATGAAAGAAGTTACGGATCCGGCTGAGGGCACCCGGTTTTTTGTCCTTATGCGGCTTCTCCTCCGCCTCTTCCGGTACCGTTTCTTCCGGCCCCGGTTCTACGATCAACTCTCGGGCAGGCTCCGGTTCTTTACCGAATTTCTCTGTTTTTTCTATGATGCCTTCTTCTATATCTTCTAAATGATCTGCAGGCTCCGGAATCTCCGAAACTTCTGCATTATGGATATCCTCTGCACTTTCAGCAGGCTCCCTTTTGGCGTCCTCCGTATTATCCGGTGCTTCTGGTTCTTCTTCCCCGTCTTCGAGTTCCTCGAATTCTTCTTCCTCGTCTATGTCCTCTTCTTCGTCCTCATCCCAGTTCACTTCCCGGACACGGACAGGCTCGGATGCATAAGGAATCATATCTACCTTCTCCGGCTCTTCCGGTTCCGGTATCTCTTCATCTTTTGGCGGCTGCCAGTCTGGCTGCAGGCAACGGTTCAGAAGTTCTCTGGCCTTGTCTACAATCCTTCCCTCTCCAAACCAGAGGATCAGATCCTGGCACTCGGCAATACACTCCTGCTGTCTGCCTTCCTGCTCATACAATCTGGCAAGTTGATAACCCCATTCTTCTGTATATTCTTCCTTTTTCAGTTCCTGCAGGATATCGATCAGTACCTTGCGGGACGCACCTTCTGCCTTGGCAAGCATATACCTCAGTTCGTAGGTATCCAGTGTCACATCCCCTGCCATCTCATAGGTCAGGAAAAGTTCTCTGGCCTCTTCCATATCTCCCATGCGCAGAACCAGACGCAGAAGCCGGTTCAGAACATAGCGGGAATGATTTCTTTTATATAAAATATAATATATGTCTTTTTTCTTATCTATACGCTCTGCTTTTTCATACAGATCTGCAAACAAATTCAGATCAGCCGTGGACTCCACCGCCTCCAGATCCATCTCATCCAGAATCTGTAAGGCTTCTATATACTGATTGTCATCAATCAAGTCTCTTACCAAAGCACCTTTTCGTGCCATTTCCTGCCGCTTGCCCATGTACATCGACCCCTTGTAAATAAAAACAGTATCGTTTGTTTCCTCTTAATCAAAAAAAATCCCCTGCACCCATATGTCAGGAGACCAGGTAAATCCTGCTTATATATAAATCCGTACGCCCTATGTCGAATGATGGTCTAAAGCCGTTACCGAAGCAGTTGACTCCGTTCAGGCTTCCTCGCGTCACACAGAAAGTTTTGCTTAGTGCTGCTTCATTCCTGACCTGACACGGTTCGCAAGTTCCTGTTGCACAAGACCCAAACTTCAACGCCACTTACTCCGGGCAGCGCTTTGTTCCAAAACCCTCGATAGGGCAACACTCCTGCTATAGCGGATTGCAGGTACAGGGCACCGCTAACTCCCCAGCTGTACGGAAATTTGACATTATCTATTAGAGTATACCTATTTTGCGTGGAATTGTCAACCTCTGGTTTGTGCCAAATATTGGGAGTTTTTTTATTCCTTCCGTAATGGATCCGAAAAGTTTGTGTTCCGTGAGCGCTTTCGCTACGACAAAGGCGCAGAAGTATCGGCATGCAAAAGACGCATGCCAGATACTTGCGTCTTTGTACTCACTTCACACAAATCTTTTCGGATTCATTACTGGTAGGATACAAGATTACTTCCCAATATCGGGCACAACATCCGGCTCACCGGCCAGGGCCTTTTCACTCCCCTTTCTTCCGCAGCCGCAGCTCCTTAAAGAACCCTTTCATCAGCTGGCTGCATTCTTCTCCCCGGACGCCGGTGACAACTTCTGCCCGGTGGTTGAACCTGTCTTGCTGCAGCAGATTCAGCACCGATCCGGCGCACCCGGCTTTCGGGTTCATGCTGCCGATCACTACCCGGGGGATCCTGGCCTGTACAATAGCCCCGGCACACATAGGGCATGGCTCCAGCGTCACATACATAGTACAGTCCTCCAACCGCCAGTCTCCCAGTTCTTTACTGGCCTTATTGATGGCCAGTATCTCTGCATGGGCCAATGTATTTTTCTTCCAGTTTCTTTTATTATATCCTCTGGCAATGATTTTATCCTGATACACGATCACACAGCCGATAGGCGTCTCTTCCCTTCGATACGCCCGTTTTGCCTGCTTGATCGCCTCTCCCATATAAATCTCATCCTGTGTCATAACTTTCCTCCTGTCACATCTGCAATGATTTCCATGGCTGCTGCCGCTTTTTCAACATCCAGATTGGAATAATTGATAATAAAAAAGTGCTCTTCACCTTGTTTCTTTGTATAATACTCGGACAGCGCATGCACCCGTACCCCCTGCTCTGCCAGTTTTTTTACTACTTCCCGGTCCGTCAGATCCGTCTTCAGATGAAGCAGAAAATGCAGCCCGGAATCATTTTCCCGGATCTCGCAGGGAAGCCCCGGCGCCCCCTTCTCCAGCACTTCCTTGATCTTCTGCCGCTGTCTGGCATAATACAGCCGCATCCGATTGATATGTTTTTCAAAATACCCCTGTTTGATAAACGCCGCCAGGGTGTACTGCTCAAAGTTGGACACCGTGCAGGAATAAAAACTAAGTTCCTCGTAGAAGCGGTTAGCCAGATGCACCGGCAGCACCATATAACTAATCCGGATGGTAGGGGTCAGAGACTTGGAAAAAGTATTCATATAGATTACTTTTTCGCAGGCATCAATGCTAAACAGCGTAGGAACCGGGCGGCCTCCCAGCCGGAACTCACTATCATAATCGTCCTCAATCAGGTATCTGCCCTCTTTCTCATTGGCCCACGCCAGCACCTCATAACGGCGGCTGGCCGGCATAGTGATACCGGTTGGAAAATGATGGTTTGGGCTGATGTGAGCAATATCCGCACCGGACCGCTTCAAAGAATCCACGGTAATGCCCTGGTCATCCAGCCGCCCGTACCGGCAGGTAACACCGCACCGCTTGTACACCTGGGCGATTTTTTTATACCCCGGATCCTCCAGACAATAAGTGGATCTGGGAGCCAAAAGCTGGACCAGCAGACTATACAAATACTCCGTTCCCGCACCCACCACGATCTGATCCGGATCCACCAGCATGGCACGGTAAGACTTCAAATGCTCTGCAACCGCCTCCCGCAAAGCCCTCGTCCCCCCAGCCGGGGAAGGTTCCATCAACTCACTTTTATGATCCGACATGATCTCTCTGCCAATCTTCGCCCACACGGTAAATGGAAACCGCTCCGGTGACATACGGTTATCCGACAGGTCAACGGCGTACTCCACTTTCTTTTCCTGCCTCTGTATATTGAGAGACAGGTTCGTCTCTTTGGGAACCTGCCTCATTCCCCGGATCTTCGCCACATAATATCCCTTCTTCGGCACAGTATAAATATACCCTTCACTAATCAACTGGTCATATGCATTCTGAATCGTAATGGTACTAATACCGTGATTCCTGGCAAAAGTTCTCTTGGAGGGAAGTTTGTCATCCGCCTGCAGTCCTCCTGTCATAATATCGTCCTTCAGGCATTGGTAAATGTATTGATATAAAGGCCCTGTGGCCTGTTCCAGATCATATGTGAGCATGATGGTTTTTCCTTTCTGTCTGGCATGAAAAAAACTTCTGTTTTGATTATTTCTTTAACACCAGTTTTATCGTACTATAAATACCATCAAAACGCAAGGAGGCAATCACAAATGAGCGAAATACAATCACAATATGAATTAAATAAAGGACTGGCACAGATGCTGAAGGGCGGTGTCATTATGGATGTAACCACACCGGAACAGGCACGCATCGCAGAGGCGGCCGGTGCCTGCGCCGTTATGGCACTGGAGCGGATCCCGGCGGATATCCGTGCGGCCGGCGGCGTGTCCCGCATGAGCGATCCCAAGATGATCCAGGGAATCCAGGAGGCTGTCAGCATCCCGGTTATGGCAAAATGCCGTATCGGACATTTTGTAGAGGCACAGATTCTGGAAGCCATTGAAATTGACTACATTGACGAATCCGAAGTCCTCTCTCCGGCCGATGATGTGTACCACATCGACAAAAAGCAGTTCCGTGTACCGTTTGTCTGCGGTGCCAGAGACCTGGGAGAAGCACTGCGGCGCATCCAGGAAGGTGCCTCTATGATCCGTACCAAAGGGGAGCCTGGAACCGGTGATGTTGTCCAGGCTGTCCGCCATATGCGCAAAATGAACGCCCAGATCCGGGAGATCACCTCTCTCCGGGAAGATGAATTGTTTGAAAAAGCAAAAGAACTTCAGGTTCCTTATGAACTGGTTCTTTCTGTCTACAAAGAAGGCCGTCTTCCGGTGGTCAACTTTGCTGCCGGCGGTGTCGCTACACCAGCCGATGCCGCCCTGATGATGCAGTTAGGTGCAGAAGGCGTCTTCGTCGGATCCGGCATTTTCAAATCCGGCAATCCGGAGAAGCGGGCTTCTGCTATTGTACAGGCAGTAACCAACTATACCGATGCGTCTCTCATCGCAGACCTTTCCAAAGATCTGGGGGAGGCTATGGTAGGTATCAATGAATCCGAGATCAAACTGATCATGGAAGAACGGGGGATCTGATCCATATGGCAAAAGTAGGAATACTGGCCCTTCAGGGCGCCTTTATCGAGCATAAAAAAATACTGGAAAGTCTGGGTGCGGAATGTGTTGAGATCCGCCAGAAAAAAGATCTGAAAGACCTTGCCGGCATCGTTCTGCCCGGCGGGGAAAGTACCGTCCAGGGACAACTTCTCCACAAACTGGATCTTTTTACACCGGTTCAGGAAAAAATCCTCTCCGGCCTGCCTGTCCTTGCCACCTGCGCCGGACTGATCCTGCTGGCCCAGTCCATTGAGGGAAGCAGCGAGAAACATCTGGGTACACTGCCTGTTACCGTGCGTCGAAATGCGTACGGACGGCAGCTTGGCAGTTTTGCCGGGGCTTATCCTATGAAAGGTTACGGTCAGTTCCCTATGGTCTTTATCCGTGCGCCTTATATTGCCGAGACCTCTCCCCAGGTGGATGTGCTGGCTTCCGTAGACGACCACCCGGTGGCAGTCAGGTATGAAAACCAGATCGGTCTGTCCTTTCACCCGGAACTTTCTCCGGATACAAGGATCCATGAAACATTTTTGCAGTTGTGCGAAGGGTAACCTACGGCAAAATTTTCGGCAAACATTTATCCCGGAAACCTTGACACCCCTTACATTTCCTCGTAAAATGTATTTTATATATTAGAAAGGGGTCAAGACCCCAATTGGAGGAAATATGGACAAGATAATTTTAACAGGGGATCGTCCTACGGGAAGATTGCATGTAGGACATTATGTAGGATCTTTGAAACGAAGAGTGGAATTACAAAATTCCGGCGAATTCGATAAAATTTACATTATGATCGCAGATGCCCAGGCACTGACAGACAACGCTGACAATCCTGAGAAAGTCCGCAGCAACATTTCAGAAGTAGCACTGGATTACATTTCCTGTGGACTGGATCCGGAAAAGTCAAATCTTTTCGTTCAGTCTTATGTATCTGAACTGACTGAACTGACTTTTTACTACAGCAACCTTGTAACCGTTTCCCGCTTGCAGCGTAACCCTACGGTAAAAAGTGAGATTCAGATGCGCGGCTTCAAGTCCAGCATCCCGGTCGGTTTCTTTACATATCCGATCAGTCAGGCTGCCGATATCACAGCTTTTAAAGCGAACATCGTACCGGTGGGCGAAGATCAGCTTCCTATGATCGAACAGGCCAGAGAGATCGTCCGCAGTTTTAACGGCACTTATGATGAAGTTCTGGTGGAGCCAAAAGCCCTGCTGCCTGAGAATCAGGCATGTATGCGCCTCCCGGGTACAGATGGCAAGGCCAAGATGAGTAAATCTCTGGGCAACTGCATTTATCTGGCAGACGAACCGGAAGTGATCCGCAAGAAAGTCATGAGTATGTACACAGATCCGGACCATATCCGCATTGAGGATCCGGGCAAACTGGATGGCAACTGCGTATTTATCTATCTGGATGCCTTCTGCAATGATGACTATTTTGCAGAATACCTTCCTGAATATCAGAATCTTCAGGAATTAAAAGACCACTACACCCGTGGCGGTCTGGGGGATGTGAAAGTAAAGAAATTCCTTTACAGTGTATTGATGGAAAACCTTTCCCCGATCCAGGCAAGAAGAAAAGAACTGGAAAAAGATATTCCGGCGATCATGGAAATTCTGCATCAGGGAAGCATCCGTGCCAAGGAAGTAGCCGCTCAGACATTGGCCGAAGTAAAACACGCTATGCAGATTGACTATTTTGAATAATAGAAGTGAAATTGCAAAGAGCAGAGACACCAGGCTTTGGTGCTCTGCTCTTTTTGATTTTTATCCGGGCTAAAATCCGCCATTCTGATAAGCTCTCGCAATCACATAGGACGGTTCATAAAATGCACTGCAATTATAATTGTCAATCACATCACAGATTTCATCGTTATACACCCTCATAATTCCATCCACATAATCTTCCTTGGAATCCATGGTATCTCGGATCAAACGCTGGTATACAGCCCCCATATCAAGCGGCGATGGAATAATCTCCGCCAATTCTCTATCAACCGCCGTTATGTCGTAATTTCCATCTTTTAAAGAATAATCCTCTATCCAGTCGTGTTCCACTTTTAATGGATTTTCACAATGCAATGCACTGGCACAACTAAGCAGATGGTAAAAACCATCACGGCCAATTGTATTGACAACATACTTATTTTTCTGCTTAATATGCCTTGCTACACGCTCTATCATATAACATACGAAATAGAGATCGTCTTCTGTTATATCTTCGTCCGGGAAATACTTATTTTTCATATTTTCTCGCTTCCTTTGAAAGTCAGTGTTTTTAGTGCTGCTTCTGTACAGAATGCCATTTGATGAGTCGGGTAATTAAACCTTACAAGTCCCCAAAACGCATCTCTGGGAACCCTGCCATCAACAAATCCTTCCACAAAATTCCAAATTTGATCATCTGCCATAGGTCCTTCAACGATATCATAATCGTGCTCAATTCCCCGCCTGCAATCTGCCACAAAATCAAGCCACTCATCTGTCATTTCATCAAATTTTAATATTTTCAAATCCTGCCGTGGCATATATTCATATCTATTCATTACAGACGCACCTTTTTTTGTCATTGCCCAGCGCTTTGCCTGTTTTTCATAACTAGTGCAATAAAAACCATATCCGAAATCTTTATAGAAACCATTCTGGAGGATACGCGGAATAGACACTTCTACATTGCTTCCATGATACACAATACTATTTTCCATTTGTCCCTCCTATACCTTGATTTTTATACAATATATCTTACGATTCTAATACATTCTTTTGTTCCTTATTTATCAAAATCTAACGATATTTTAGCATCCTTCCTATAGATTTTCAATGATTTATTCTGACTTATCCAATCCTTACCAAGGTGTCTTTCCTTCGTCATTACTACAAATCTTTACCTTTTTACTCAAGCCGCTTTTTCGCAGC